>Ga0187861_10000462_pt1 | contig 47927 bp, 31 predicted proteins | sample June2016WEW_10_1_3_FD_132986 | JGI IMG/M metagenome (GOLD analysis project Ga0187861, IMG submission 132986) | Peatland microbial communities from SPRUCE experiment site at the Marcell Experimental Forest, Minnesota, USA - June2016WEW_10_100 | ecosystem: Environmental > Terrestrial > Soil >...
ACAGCCTGAGAAACGGTTTGTAGGATTTATAGAAGGGGTACAGGAGTCGGAATTTGCGATAGCCGTATCTGGATTCGATGTCTGCGGCCGCCACGAGTCTGGGAACATGGTTGACTCTGTAGTGTTTCCATAACCGGTCGATATTATCGTACACGATGTAGCGCCGGCTGAACTCGCTGATGTTCACGTAGTCCTTGCGCAGATACTCCGCGTTCAGCCAAAAGATTTCATCGATCGCAGATCTGTGATTGGAGTTTTTGGCGGATTGTTGACCTGAGTGAAGGCGGAAGGCGCACAGCGGCTCTTTTGCGTGAGCGAAATTGCCCCGTTCCAGGAGGCGGAACCACATTTCCTGATCCACGATCTGGCTGTACTTCGGATTGAAGCCGGGTGCAGCATCCTTCTTGCGGAACATGACGGCCGTCGGCTCCCCTATCAGGTTTTTCTGCGCGGCCAGGCAGCGGTTGATTACCCACTTCCCGGCAAAGATCCCGTCGCGCTTGAAAGGGCACACGTTCTGCGTGAATCTGCCTTGTGGATCCACAAAGTTGCGCGAGGAACCGGCGAGCACGACGGAAGGGTCGCCCTCGCAGAGGGCCAGCAGTTTCTGGAGCGCCTCCGGCGAAATCAGGAAATCGTCGGCGAAAACATATTTGATGTACTCTCCCTTGGCTTCGGCAAGACAGAGGTTCCAGTTTCCGACCATTCCGAGGTTTTCAGGATTGGCGATGAACCTTATCCTCCGATCCCTGGCGGCGTAGTTGTGGATCACCTCCGCGGATCCGTCCGTGGAGCAATCGTCGATGATGAGAAATTCGAAATCAGGGAAGGTCTGTTGCAGGACGGAGTCGATCGCCCGCGGCAGAAACTCGGCAAAATTGTAGTTCGGAACGCAGACGCTTATTTTAGGAGCGCCCATCCTCTTCTCCATGCTGCGCATTTTCCATGTAAACCGCGTGGTCGGTATTATAACCTGCGAATTATCCGTGGGAAGGCAAAGTACGATTCGAGATTCGAGATTCGAAATTAGGAGTTTTGAATTTCGAATCTCGAATTTCGAATCAGTCACGGGTCCATGCATCCTGCTTTTCTCCTGTTGAGCAATTGTTTATTCAATGTATATTTAATTCAAGCTGAGCTCGCAGTCTTGCCGAGTGCAGTCAAACAATGTCTTTGGCTTTCGTTCTAGAGGGTCAATTTCTAAAACTGACAAACGTTCACAGCTGTCGAGGAGGAATGTATGGCGCACAAGATTCAGAGATATGGCTGGATTCCCGATTTGCCGGATCATCGCGATCAGATGTATTCGGCGCCGGTCGCTGCATTACAGGCGCTGCCCCCTAAGGCGGATCTCACGCCGCAATGCCCGCCCGTATACGATCAAGGCCAGTTAGGCAGTTGCACTGCCAACGCCATCGCGGCTGCAATCGAGTTCGATCGGCTCAAGCAGAAACTGAAAGATTTCATCCCGTCACGACTTTTCATCTATTACAATGAGCGCGTGATGGAAGGCACCGTCGCATCGGATAGCGGCGCCCAGATCCGAGACGGCATCAAGTCGGTGGCTCAACAGGGCGCCTGCCCCGAGACCATGTGGCCTTACGACATCACCAAGTTCAAGACCAAGCCGCCACAAAAGTGCTACACCGCGGCAGCCAAAGACAAGATCTCCCTGTATCAGCGCCTGGTTCCCACGCTCAATCAGCTCCGGGGCTGCCTAGCTTCAGGCTATCCGTTCGTATTTGGTTTTACGGTATACGACAGTTTTGAATCCGCGGAGGTTGCCAAGACCGGACACGCCTCGATGCCTGCGCCGGGAGAAAAGGTTATCGGTGGACATGCCGTGATGGGCGTTGGCTTTGACGACGGCAAACAGTGGTTTATCGTGCGCAATTCATGGAGCGCAAAGTGGGGGATGAAGGGCTACTTCACGTTGCCCTACTCCTACCTGACGGATCAGCAGCTGGCCGACGATTTCTGGACAATTCGGATGGTCCAGTAACGCTGGAAGCTGAAGCGCGCGCCTCCTGGCATCGGAGGCGCTCATCCGCCGCTCAGGGCCTGTCAGTGAATAACGTTTGCACTTTGGCGCGAGCGCCGGGCGGGCTGCGGCCCACAACAAAGTGTAAACGTTATTCATTGACAGGCCCTTAAGTCCAGCGCGAACGTGCGCGCGGACTCGTTGGTTTCCCAGTGACGGCGATAGATCATCCGGATCGATGCCGTACCTGCGGCAACCGTCTGGAATGTCCAGCGATGAACCCCGGGTTGGCCGGGTGCTTCAAGACCCGCGGTGAACAAATCACTGAGGAGTTTGCAGACCGGTTCGCCGTCCTGCACGATATGCCAGCGATATCCGCTGGTGGGATTTTCCTGAAGACGAATCTCGAGGGACTGGCCCAGGGCCGGCTTGGCCGTGTGGCCGTTGTTTTGCTCGTCAAACTGAAGTATCGGCGTATTACACTCCCTTCTCCCTCTTAGAAAGAAAAGCGCAGCGCCACCTGGAGCGTGCGCGGATTTCCTACTGTCGAGCTGATCCGGCCAAAATTGTTTCGATCAGAAAGATCTGCCACAGGTAAGGCAAAGTTCGCACGATTAAGAACATTGAAAGCGTCCAGGCGCAGCGAGAGTTTCTGGGTGCCCTTTAGCTGTATGTTCTTCACGAGGGTCGCATCGATATCGAAGTAATCAGGGCCCCGAAAAGAGTTGCGCCCGGTAGTGCCGATTTCTCCCGCTCCTGGAAATGAAAAAGATGCAATCTGTTCCGCATAAAAGTAGAAAACCCCGTTGGTCGATCGTATCGGAGCGCCGAAGTTGTGGGCGCCTATTAAATCGGCCCAACTGGCGACTCCGGCCGCAGAGGTTTGGTGTCCCGAACTCACCGTGAAAGGAGCCCCGCTTTCCCAAACACCGAGCAATCCCAGGTCCCAGCCTCCGGGAATCTCTGCTGCCCAGCGTGGAGCATCGCGAAGCCATGTTCTGCTCGCGGAAGGCAACGTGAAGGTCGCCGCTAAACTGGCGACGTGCTCCCTGTCCGCATCGCTATATCCTTTGTTGAGAGAGACATTGTAGTTGTCAATTGGACTCGTGAATCCGCCACCATCCACGGAAATGTTATCGCGCGATCTGCCGAAAATGTAGGACGCGTTCACCTGGAGCGCACCCATGCGGTGACTCGCCCGCAGTTGGGCTGAATCATAGTAGGAGCGTCCCTGGTTCGTTCCCACGATCAGCTGATTGAACTGGGGAAAGTTCCTGAGATAGTAATCGGATAGCCCGGCGGACGCATAACGGCTGAAATAGGTGCTGTCAACGGTGTCCGCTGCCGCCCCTGCAAGCCCCTGGTCGAAGGTGGCGCCCCCGATGGCATTGATCGCGGCCCCCACGGAGCCGAACATGCGCACCAGAGTGTTGGAGGAGGGGACCGGTGTCAGCGAAGTTCGAAATGCCTGAATCTGCTTGAAAGACGTAAGGAAATCACCGGAAGCCCGGGGTTGGTCAAGGTTCTCGTTCATAAAGAGATCGACGCCGCGGGTGCCAACATAGCTCGCCTCGAGAACCGTGTTCGGAGAAACCCGTTTTTGCAGGGTCAGGCTGAACTGATGCACCATCCCTGTATGCAATCCGGGATCAAAAACTGCCGCCGAGGTCGAGCGCGTGTCCGGCGGAGTCGACGCCGGCGTCACAGAGTGAACCGGGAGCGCATACGGATCACCCAGGCGAACGTCATCGGATGACTGGTTCGGAAAAACCGTAACGGTCTGGGAGAAACCCGGAGCGTTGGCGTCCACGAAGTTCGTCGCGGCATCTACCAGCCGGTCATAGAATATTCCGTAGCCTCCCCGGAGCGTGAGGGTGCTATGTCCTGGCGGATTCCACGCAAAGCCGATTCGAGGAGCGAAGTTGTTCAAGTCGCTTCCGTACAAGCTGCCCCCAGTTTGCATGGTGAGGTTTCCAATATGAGCAGACGGGTCTGTCAACGAAGATGCCTGGTTGAGCGCTCCCTGTAAGCCGTTTTGCTCGGATGGCACGGTGCTGACTTCATAGCGCAAGCCCATGGTCAAGGAGAGGTTCTTCCGCAACTTCCATTCATCTTGAAAAAAAACAGCAAACTCGGAGTGGGAGTAGCTGCGCACCCGGGGAGTTCCCGATGACTGGAAGTTCGTGAGGTTGCTGTAGAACGTCTGAGTGATAGTCTCAGGGCGCCCCAACAGGGCATTGTAGAGCGATTCAAAAGTGCTCCGTTGGGTGGGGCTGATCGCCGTAATACCCGGACCGATCGAGGACGGCGGCGCATTGCCGTACGCCGTGCCGAAGGTAATGTCCGGAAAGATACCTGTCGAGCTGGACAGCCCCTGGTTTGTAAACGAGATGCTGGCACCTAATCTAAAAGTATGCTTGTTCCGGAAAAGAGTCACATTGTCCGAAACCTGGTTTATTGCCGTGCTGCGGTCTGATGGAAAATCGGGATTCAGAGGGTCAGTCCAGAGTCCCGAGATCATCATGGGAGTCGCTAGACGAGCCGGACGCGTGAATGAGCTCGATGACGTCTGCCGGCCGGCGCGGAACTCGTTCACGAAGTACGGTGAAATCGCCCAGTCGGATCCCAGCGCAAATCCCCATCGGTGCTCGATGTTTCTCCCGCTCGCCATTCCGGGATATGTGGCATCCGCATTGTTGCGCCAATCCGTTCCGTTGCTGTCAGACCAGCTATGCCGGTAAAAGATCCGGTGATTGCTAGTCAGGTTGTGGTCGACGCGCACGGTAAACTGGTCAGATCGCGCATCCGTGGGGTTATTGAACTGATAGCCCGCCGTATTCAGGCCGTCACCGACATTGTAGTTGTTTGGATTGGGAAGCAGGTTCAACACCTTGGCAACCTGCGGGTTGATCCCGAGCCCCCGGGGATCATTCCCTACTATGTTAAATGTTGAAACAGTCGTGCTGTTGAGGGGAAGCCAGCTGAAAAGACCCGATTTGGCATCAGAGGTCAGCACCGTGCGGTTTCGTACTATCTCTTTCCTCAGAATGGTGCCTTCGAAGTTGCCAAAAACTGTAGTGCGCTCTTTGATGATCGGGCCGCCCCCGGTGAATCCGAACGTGTTCTGGTTATCCTGCGGCCTTTTGCCGTTTACGGCGCTGTTGAAAAAGTCGTTGGCATTGAACGTCGCGTTTTGAGCGTATTCGTAGGCGCTGCCGAACCATCGGTTGCCCCCGGATCGCGTCACGAGGATGACTTGGCTGCCGGCGTTGCGCCCGTATTCCGCGTCGCCACCGGCGGTGATGGCTCGAACCTGGGCGATCGTGTCCGTATTCATGGAGGCTAAAGACACCCCCAAGCTCGGTGTTACAGGATCATTGACGTCCATGCCGTCCAGCGTCGTATTATTGCTCCCCTGACGCGTTCCGTTAGTCGTCGACAGCCCTTCATTTCCGCCATTCACCAGAACTCCTGGTTCATGCGCTGCAAGTATGGTGGGCATGCGGGCCAGCAGCGGGAACACTGCGACATCCCATGGGGTAAATGCGCGGGAAATCTGAGCGTCGGGGAAGACAATCTGAGGGACGGCGTTCGACCTTGTCGGTTCGGACGTCGCCTCACCGGGCTGCATCACCACGTCAAGATCCACGGTTTGGCCGGTCGTCAGAATGAGGTGGCTGTAAATCCTCTTGCGGAAGCCATTCGCTTCCACAGTTATGGTAAACTCTCCAGGCGGCAGCGCAGGAAAGAGATACAGCCCGTTCGCATCCGCCGTCTGTACCAGGCGGGCGTGGCTGTCGGCCTCGGCCGCAGCGACAGTCGCTCCGGGTATGGTCGCGCCCGAGGCATCGCGAATGACGCCCTTGAGCCGTGCGGAGGCTATTTGTGCATGGATATTTGCAGAACTCATCAGCAGGGCCACAAGGAGCAGCCACCCAAGTTTGGATCGATCGGACACGCGCATCTCCCGGTTCGCAGTGAAAGGGAATCTTGCCTGCTTCCAACGCGGCACAACAAAACCGAAGCAGGAAACCATGGTTACAGGTATACTATTATTCTCTTGTTGGCATAAACTAACAACTTCGGAGAAGCAATCGTTTATCAGAAGTGATGAAATCATTTGCAAAATGATAGCTGGCCTTCGCAGCTGAATCCGTACTTGTGTGCTGCAAAACCTCAGTAACTGACTGAAGTTTTTAGCTTTAGCATTTCACGGAATGCTAAGGATTGTGGGACTCAGACCGAAAATAGGGAACCGTCAGACGTGCCTGCCGTATGAATCCTCGATGCGGTCCGGGCCTTATCAAGGTTCTTTACGTAAAGATTCTGCTGAAGACCCAAAATATTCTTGATCGCGGCTGGAGTGGTCCAACATTGCGGGCATTTCGCTGTATTACGATGAAGGGCGTTGGATCTTCCGGGCAGTGTTTGATTCCAGGAGGAAGTAGCATGTCTATGAACCGGGGCACGCGTTTACGGGTTCCAATCTTTCTGTGCCTGATTATCTTCGGATTGCCGCCGGCGATTTGGGCCCAAAACCGCGTCATTGGCAGGGTCGAGCCGAACCTGGCCAGGATTAACGCAAACGCAGAGCTGTACGATCCATCCAGCGGGACCTTTACGTTGACAACGGGAACCATGGTAACTGCGCGTACCGGTTATGCGGAGACGAGGTTGGCGAACGGCAAGGTGCTGATCACCGGGGGTACCAATGACGTTGATTATCTTCTCTCGGCAGAAATCTACGACCCCTCCACGCAGACCTTCGCTCTGACCACAAAGGTCGATTCAACGACCTTGCTGACAGTAGAATCGGACATGATCGTCGGCCGCGCAGGCCACACGGCTACTCTTCTGAATAACGGGATGGTGCTGATCGTCGGCGGGTTCAATACTTCCTATCTTTCCTCGGCCGAACTCTACAATCCGGCAACAGGAGTGTTCACCCAGATTACCGGTGCATTGACGACGGCTCGAGCCTACCATACCGCCATACTGCAGCCGGATGGACAGGTGATGATCGCGGGGGGCTACAACGGCACCTATCTAAACACGGTGGAGATCTTCAACCCCAAACTTCTCACGTTCACCCAGATTTCCGCGAGCATCGGCGATTTGCGTGCGCACCACACAGCTACATTGATGTCGACGCTGGAGGTGCTGATCACCGGCGGTTACAATGTGGACAATAACGGGAACGGGGAATCCTTGAGCACAGCGGTAATCTACAATCCCGGAACCCTTGCCATTCGAAACACTACCGGCTTGATGACCACGGCGCGCTCTGAACACACGGCATGCGCCACATCCGATGGGAAGGTGCTGATCGTGGGCGGCACCAACGGCAGCCCGCTCGCCTCGGCGGAGACATTCGATCCAGCGACAGGGAGTTTTACCGCGACCGCATCAGCGATGACCGTGGCACGCGATGGACCCACCGCGACGCCCCTGTTTAACGGAAAGGTGCTGATCGCCGGTGGCGCCAACGGCGATCCGCTTGCGAGCGCCGAGATCTACGATCCCTCGAGCCGGACATTTTCTGCGACCGCGAGCCCCATGGCTTCGGCGCGGCAAGGCCATGCCGCCGTTGCGCTCTCAGACGGGAGAATTCTGCTCGCCGGCGGACTGAATGCCCAGCTTCTCCTTTTCGATTACAACAGCAACACCACGGACAACATCCCTCCGAACATTGTGTTTTCCAGCGACTCTTCCAAGGGGTTCGTTTCCTATACAGGCTCGGGGGCTGTGGTCGTTTTCTCACCTGCGACCGGCGCGATGCTCAAGACCATCCGGACCGGAGGGTACCCATCCTACATTACGCCACTTCCCGATAATCACACGCTGGCAGTCGTTTCGGCATTCGATAACAAGATCTTCCTGATTGACATGGGCAGCCTGCAGGTGACAACAACGCTCTCTTTTGCGAACGCACAATTTGGATTCGGCAGCATCGTGACCGTGTCTCACAGCGGCAGCTACGGGTACATTTCTTCAACCGGATCCAGCGAGGTGATCAAGTTCAGCTTGCCGGACGGGAAGGAATTGGCGCGGCTTGGCGGCCTTCAGACTCCTGCACAGATCACCATCACCCGAGACGATAGCAAACTCATGGTGGTGGACACCAACGCTGTTGAGGTGATTTTCGTCGATGCGGCCACGATGAAACAAAGTTACGTCTTGAATGCCATAAACTATGACTCATTAGCCATCTTCGAGGTTAACAATGCTGTCGTGCTGTCGAAGGATGGCACTATGGGGATCATCGGAAGCCAGGGAGTGAACGCATACGGCACTTACACGGTGTTCGTTTTCAAAGTCTCTGACGGTTCAGTTCTGGTGACGGAACAGATGAACAACGTGCCGGGTTTTACCGTGCTGACGCCGGACGCGCAAAACTGGGTGCTCCTGGGACAGGACAGCCTGCTCGTTGTCCCTGTGGCCAATCCGGACGGCAAGCTGGAACTTTCCAGCCAGGGTGAACCATTGCTTGGATCGAACCTGCTCATTTCGCCCGACTCACGATATGCGTATTATGCTTCGGCGACCTCCGATTTATTCCTGAAAGAGGATTTGTCGTCCGTGTCTGTTGTAGGGTCGCTCAATGTAGGCGACGACCCGAACATTCGCGCGGATCAGTCCTCCAGCGTGGCGGTCACGCCCGACGGCAACACAATGGTAGCTTTGAACTTCAACACAAATAACCTCGCCCTCATCGGCCTCGACACCATCCTGGACGGCGCCAGGTTCGTCAGCGGCCATAATCAGTTCACCAGCATCTCTCTCATCAACCTTTCGGGCGTTACGGTGAATCTCCAGATCACGGCCATGCACGATTATGGGTCAGAGGTGAGCGGCGCTAACGTCAACAACACCAACATCGTGAATCCTGCGACAGTTTCGCTGGCTCCAAATGCACAACTCTCCACCACAGTGGACCAACTGTTCAATTTCGATGGACAGACCGACCAGAGCGGATGGTTGATCATTGAAAGCGACCATCCCGGCGTGGTCGGCTATGTTTCCTGGGGCACAGTAAAAGGGAGCTTTTTGGGCTCATTCATTGCTCAATGTGACGGCACGCCGTTATTCAACGCTTCTCCTGCGGACGATTCCCTGCTGGACTGGATCGTGCCCGAGATCTCGAGGGCGACCGGCACTACCACGGAGGTCAATTTCCTCAATCGCGATTACAATACAGGATATTATGACCTATATCGCATGACGACGGACGGCGCGCTGATCGTCGAAACTACCAGCAATTCCATTACCAACAGCCAGCGCCTGTCGCAGGACTTCGTCTCCGCCTACAAGCAGCCCGATCAGGGCAATGTGGTGATCGTGGGAGGTGAGAACGGCACAGGGACCCTCAACACGGCTGAATTCTACAACACAACCGGGATCATCTTCACGGCAAGCACGGGCGTGCTGAACACAGCCGTTCAGTCGCAGATGGCGGTGTTGCTGTCCAGCGGAAGGGTATTGATAGCCGGAGGAATAGACAGCAACAATAACATCGTGAATTATACGGAGATTTACGATCCGTCGAACGAAGCCTCCTCCACGACCGGCCTGACCCCGTTAACGGTCACAACGGGAGCGATGAACGTCGAGCGGGTCAGGGGTACGATGACCCTGTTGCAGGACGGCCGCGTACTGATCGCCGGAGGGCAAAGTTCAAAAGCCACACTTAATACCGCCGAGACGTACGACGCGACGAGCGATTCCTTCGGCTATACCACGGGTACTATGGTCTCTCCGCGTGATTCCCATACAGCCACCCTGTTACAGAACGGAAAGGTTCTCATCGCAGGCGGTTCCAACGGCAGTCAAGTGGTGAACACCGCCGAACTTTTCGATCCCAAAACCGGCCAATTCACCAGCACCGGAAGCATGAACACTGCGCGTGCGTTCCACACCGCGACCCTGCTGGCCAACGGTTTGGTGCTCATCACCGGAGGATACAACGGCTCTTACATCGCGACAGGGGAGATCTATGATCCTTCGGCCGGGACCTTTTCAATGGTTCCTAACAACATGGCCAATGCGCGCGCTTATCACACCGCGACCCTTTTGGTTGACGGCAGAGTTCTGATCGCGGGAGGGACGGACGCATCCACTGTCTACGCTACGGCGGATCTCTACGATCCCGGAGCAAACCTCTTTCTGCCATCTGCCGGCGTGATGAGTTTCGCGCGAAAGTCCCATGCGGCAGCCCTTCTGGTGAACATCACGAGCTCACCCACCGCGACCGATAATAAAGTGCTGCTTCTCGGCGGCACGGACGGAACCAACATCCTGAGCTCGGCAGATCTGTACGATCCCGTGCTGGATACGTTCACCGCGACAAATAACGCGATGACGGCTGCACGCACTAACTTTACCGCCACCTTCCTGGGCGGTGGCACCGAAGGTTACCTGAGGGTTAAGAGCACTACGGGAATGTTTTTCACCGAGGTATACAGCAACGGCAACGAAACGGGCGCGCTGAACGGCATCGATGTGACTCATTACAACAGCACCTATTCGCTCTACTCGCCGCAGTTCGCAACGGCAGGAGGATTCACCACCACCCTGAACTTGATCAACGCCTATACCAGCACCGCGCAAGTGACGATCACACTCCACGGGCATTCCGGAAATGTGATCGGCAAGCCGGCAACCGTAACTCTGGAAAGCGGACAGCAACTGAAGCAGGATCTCGTCTCCATCTTTGGCAATGATCCCGCGGTAATGAACGTAACCGGTTGGCTGGAAATCGAGTCCAGCGTGCCTGAGGTAGTCGGGACGATCACCTTCAGTAACGCCAACGGCGATTTTCTCACGAGCTTCGAACTTCAGGGCAGGCCGCTCAATGATTTCATTTTTCCACTGGTTTCCCAAAGCGACACCTATCTGAGCGCGATCGCTCTGCTCAATCAATTCCATGCAAGTAATGAAACCGCGGCGGCTACCGTCGAACTGTGGGGCCAGAACGGCACTCTGATGCGATCTACCACAATAACAATTGCGTCAGGGAGCCAAATGGTTTTCTATCTGAATCAGTTGTTCCCGAACCTTGGCAGTGTATTGGTTTCGAATGTCAGGATACATACCGATACGCCGCTTTTCGGATTCAGTCTGCTCATGGACAACGTTTTGCATTTCCTTTCCGCTGTACCGCCCATCCCGTTTCCAGCGATTCGGTAGGAGTGGGGGGTTATTTTTCGGGTTTTGACAACGGCGGCGTGAGGGGGCCCGCATAGGAGGTGCCGGGTCCGGAAAGCCACGACGGACCGCCAGAACTCATCCGGGGGATGAACACCCGCCCCCGGCCCAACTCGGAGGAAGGAATGAAGAACAGATGCTACGCGACCGCGCTGCTCGGTTTGCTGCTCATCGGATCCCTGTCTTGGTCTGCTCAGCCCCAGGCACGTCCTTCCCAGGCATCCGATGAGCAGAAGATTCTGGACACGATGCACTCGATCACGAGCTTCAAGCTCTTCGATTACGAAAAAGAGCTGTGCTCGGAGAAATACAGCGGCCGGCTCACGGGCACTGCAGAATTCAATACCTGTGCCGACTGGGTCATCTCGCTCCTGAAAAAATGGGGTGTCGCGCCTGCAGGTGACAAGGGTACCTACCTTCAAGCTTTTCCGGATCCGTACACTCTCGTCTTTCCGGGAGGCATGCTCTCGCTCAACCTCACCGTGAACAACGAAGTGATCAAGAAATACTACCGCTATCCCGATGAGTTTGTTCCCGGCAGCACTTCAGGATCCGGCGAGGTCACGGCTGAAGTCGTCTATGTGGGTTATGGCATCACGGCTCCCGAGCTTGGATACGACGACTATCAGGGGGTGGATGTGAAGGGCAAGATCGTGCTGATGGATCCCGAAGTCCCCGTACAGCCCGACGCCAATCCAGACCTGTTCAAGAAGTGGCGTCCCTATTCGTTCCATCAGTACAAGCTGGAAAATGCGGTAACCCATGGCGCCAAGGGAATGATTTACAACTACGGTCCGCTGGGAAATCCGAACAATTCCTACAAGGAAGGGTTTATCTATCACCACGTAGGTAAGGCCGTCGTGAACGATGTGTTTGCCGGCACTGGAAAGACCTACAACGATATCGTCGCCAGGATCCGCAAGGAGCTGAAGCCCCAGTCCTTCGCCACAGGCAAGACCATGACGATCAAGAACGTCACCGAGCACCATCCTGAAGGCATAGGGTACAACGTGATCGGCGTCGTTCCGGGGTCTGACCCGAAGCTGAAGGATGAAGTGCTGATCATCGGCGCCCATCTCGACCACCTGGGCCGTGATTGGGATCTTATGCCAGGAGCGAATGATAACGCCTCGGCAGTGTCCGTGGGGCTGGGCGTCGCGGAGGCCATGGCCAAGAGCCCGATCAAACCGCGCCGCACAGTGATGTTTCTGTTCTTCGGCGCCGAAGAGCAGGGAGTAGCGGGCTCTGACTTCTATTGCGAGCATCCCTCTGTCCCGCTGGACAAAACCGTAGGCCTGCTCAATATGGACATGGTCGGCGCGGGCGACAGGATCTCTGCCTCTGCCGGCAGGAACTTTCCCGCGTTCTGGGCTTTCATCGAAAAAGCGAATGAGAAATACATTCACCGCCAGATCTCTACGAACTCTTTCTCCAACCTGGCACGGCCGCGGCTCGATGCCGCACGTTTCTTGTGGAAGGGCGTTCCCTCTCTGTCTTTCGCCGTATCGGGCAAGCCGGCACCTTACCACCTGCCGTCTGATAACCTCGACGTGATCACACCAGACATACTCGAGGACATGGGCAGGCTGCTGTTTATCGCGGGATTGGATATCGCAAATCAGGATGCGATCGACTTCCGCACCGGCAAGTGATTCAATGGGGAATTGTCCCCAATTGCTCATTTTGGGGCGTAGTAGCCCTTCTTCGTCCTTGCCGTCAAGCCGGTTTGCTTGACCCTTACCTCGACTTTGCGGAACTTTCCATCGTGTTTTTTGTTAGTCGAGTAGTAGCCGATGCTGTACTGGCTGGCCAGCTCTTTCGCAATCTCTTCGAACGCGGGTCCCAGATCCGCCCACCCTCGAGCGTCGAAGACTCGTCCACCCGAGTAATCGGCAAGGTCCGTCAAATATGCATGACCATTGACCGGGAATCCCCCCATCGAAACACCACATCCGCTGCCGCTGCTTTGAGGAATGATCGGCGGTGTAGTTGGTATCCGTTGGCTGGGTCTGGAAAAAATTCCTCCTTCACTTCCCCTAAAAAAGACTGAATAAATCGCAGCCTTGCCCTCCTTTGCCAGCTCGATGGTCTCTTCCCGGGTTGCCTTGTGACTTGCCGTGTCGTCCCCATCCGTGAATAGTACCAAGGCCTTTTTTTCCTGAACCGGCTTCAGCACCTCCTCGAAAGCCAGCCAGACCGCCTCATACAGCTTGGTGCAGGAGCCGTGCCGGGTTTGCTTGATCCCGCGCTCATTCCGGCTGCGATCGATGGTCCAGTCGTCAAGAAGCTGTACATCTTCCGCGAAGGACATGATGGCGACGGAGTCATCCGGGTGCAGCAGGTTGACAAAGCGAATGGCTTCATTCTGCATGCGGGCCAGCTGGTCTTCGACGCTTCCGCTGGTATCGATGGCCAGAGCCACGGATATCGGCTCGTCCGTCAGCCCGAAGCCTGCGATTTCCTGGACTACGCCATCCTCTTTGATCTCGAAATCATCCTGCTTTAAGTTCACCACTCTCTGGCCGTCGCGCGTCGCAACAACCACGGGCAGGGATACCATTTCGACATTCAGCCGGATGGTTTGGCCACCCTGCTGAGAAGTGTGTGGGGCCGCCGCTTTAAGATTCAGCACAAGCAGAGCGGCAAGAGGAACAATCGAGAACCACTTTATTTTTCCGGTTTTGGCCATGCGCACGCTCGCCATGATAATAGATTCCAGCAATTAGACGCGGGCAGCGGCCATTGGGTTCAGATTTAGATCGTCGAAACCGGCCGTGTCACGCCTTCTGATCTCGCCTCTAACTTCTTACCCTGAGCGCAAGCCCTTTGCGGCTACCCGTGTCATTATGCCCCCGAGGAGCCCGCAATGCCACCCGGACAGAAGGCAGTCCGGGCTGGCTAGCCCCGAAGAGCCCAGAAACAGTGGCTCCGGGCAAGCGAAGCGCAGCCCGTGGTAAAGGCATGCAGGTAATGCAAGAGCCCTGGAGAGGCGACAGAGATGTCTTGCGCGCTTCCAGGGTTTGGGTCGGTAGGCATCAGTCAAGCGCGTGTTAACAAAGTCCCCAAATTCTAGACCAATGCTGGAACAGCAGAGCATGGTCGTGTCTCACCGCTTCCTCCGTTCGCCCAGAAAAAGCAGAGTTTCGCCTCTCCAGATCGTGGCGAGCCTGCGGGGAGACACGCGCAGCCGGCCCCTGGATGGATCGCGGATCAGGGCCTCCCCGGAAACCGAAAATGAATCCAAAACGACAAAGTGGCGGCCGCCCACAAAGAGAATCGCCGGGAGCGGCGCACGACGCAAGTCTGTAAAGGTCAGCCGCCAACCTTCGCACCGCAATCCCCTTGCTTCCGACAGTTGCTTTAGGCGCAACATGGATGTTCCGGCGGGAGAAGTCGCCAGCTCGGCGAGAAGGTTGTCGTAGCCGACTCGTATCCCGTGATTTTCGAAAATCATCTTCAGAGCAGCCGCGCCGCAATCCGAGGAACCCCTCTGAAAGAACACCCCCTCGGCGCCCTGATACGTTACGCCGCCAAGCAACCGGGCGCCTGCCCAGCAAATCCCCCCAGAAATCAGCACGCCGGCCAGCAGACCCACCACGGCAACTTTGTGCATCTCAGCTCCCAGCCGAGGAGATTGCGAGGTAAAAGTCCTCGAGAGGAGTCTCAAGAGCGTGCAGCGGCCCCTCGAAAACGATGGATCCCTGATTTAAAACCACGAGCCGGTCGCTGACCGCCTCGGCGATCGCCAGTTGGTGAGTGGATATCAGAACAGCCTTGTCCTCCCGCTTCCGGCTCGCGATGAGGTCTTTCAAGTTTCGAATGGCCACCGGGTCGAGTGATTCCGTGGGCTCGTCGAGCAGCCAGTAAATTGGATCGTGGAGCAATGACCCAATCAGTGAGATCTTGCGCCTCATGCCGCGCGAGTAACTCACGATGAGCTGGTCCGCGACTTTCTGCAGCTCAAACATACGCAGGTAAAACTCGGTCCGGCGCCGGATATCCTCCGCGGAAACTCGATAGAGGCTCGCCGTAAAATGCAGCATTTCTCGGCCCGTGAGATAGTCGAAGAGAAATGGCTCGTCGGGAAGGAATCCGATCTGAAGCTTGAAATTCGCAGGACGATCTATCGAGCCAGAAGTCGGATCGAGGAGCGTGGTGATCAGGCGAAGGGTCGTAGTCTTGCCGGCGCCATTGTGTCCGAGGAGTGCCAGCACTTCGCCGGGATGCAGAGTGAAGCTGATGCCGTTGAGCGCGGCCTTGCGGCCGAAATGTTTAGTCAGATCTCTGACGCGAATCAAATCAGGCTCCTTTTCTGCCGCAGAGAGTGAGCAGATAGCGTCGCGCCCCGAGGTAAAGAACCAGCGTGAGCGGAACAAGGAAAGCAGAATAAATCAACACGCCAAGAAACAAATAGTTGAGCAGTAAGCTGAATAGAATGACCGACAGCCCGAAGTATAAAATGATGCCAGGTTTCCCCATGCCGATCGGATTCAGAGTGCCCGGTCGCGATGGGAAGAACGCGCCCGATGCAATTGCCAGCATGGTCTGCAGCGGAACAAAGGCCACAACGCATCCGCACAAATATAGCGGCTCATAGGCTCTGGCCCCCTGCCGCACATAGACAAAATAGGGAAAAGCCAGAATGCCGACGATCGCGCAGTTGAGGATCGATTGAGCGCGCCATTTCAAATCCAGCAGACGCTCCAGTTTCGGGAGCGCGAGCCGGTACAGCCCGAGCATTCGCAACTCGATCGACACCGTCCGGCAACTTACCAGCGCGGGCACCAAATAGATCAGGCTGAGGCTGGCCATCATGCGACGCGAGGAAGGTGCGGCGCTGGCCCCTGACTTCCATTGAGCCCATAGAACAAGAGGAAAAAACATCAGGCAGCAAAGAAAACCGTGCTTGTACGCCGGGTTTCTGATCAGATCCTTGAAATCCTTCTGGAGAATCGCCCAATGGCCATGCTCTGAAAAAAGAGCACCCTGACGACGCGGAATCTTCGCGCACCCCGCATAAGCCTGTTCCGGCCTGACCTCCGGCCACAAACGCAGCGCACCCAGAAACAGCAGGACCCCGGACACAAGGAAACCGACCAAAAATAAAAGCAGGATCGGGTTGGACGGCTCTGCAGCGTTGAATCGGCGCATCCAGTCGGCCCACCCGTTGCGGTCCATCATGCAATAAAAGACGGGCAGCGAAATCATTGTGATGACGATGTTGAATGCTAACAAGATTGATTTGCGGGAGAAGCGGAGTTCGCGCCGCGCGGCCACATAGGTCGCAACCCACAACGAAAGAAGCCCGCACCAGGCAATGAAAGACGCGGCGACCGCCGTAAGGACCGCAGCCCGCCCCGGGTCATAGAGAGACCAGACATAATAGAATGGATATAAGATCAGTGCGGGCAAGAAGACGACCGTCCGGCAGCACACCAAGACAATCCTGTAGCCCATGACTCGTGGCGGCGCAAGCGGGCAAAGCTTCAAAAAGTCGCGGTCCTTTGCGTCTGCTATTTCACGGAAAAGCTCGGAACTGGCGGCCAGGAAAACCAGGCATCCGACAGCCAATGTTCCGGCAACAAATAGGCCGAATACGCGCTCTCCCTCGAGCTGCATGTGGGAACGGACCACCTCAACAATGGAGCGATAAACTTGCGACATCACGAAAACAGAGAGAGGGAAAGCCAGGAGAGGAAGAGCAATTCTCACGAATTGCGAAATCTGCTTGTACGGACCATGAACCCGGCGCAGCTCGTCGAGCGTTCTGCAATAGATCAAGCCGTCTCTCATGGTTTCTCCTGTGCCCCGATGCGGCTTCGGAGCACATGAATTCACTGCTCAGCTAGAAGCAGTCGTCGTATTTCCACGCCTTTACGAGTGCCCCCGCGGCACTCAAGCAGCCAAAAATGTTCCCGATCATGCAGCCGCCGGCGCCGATGCCAAACAGCAACCCATCGATGGTGCAGGGGTCTTTCCAGAACGATTGCCCGCCCTGCAATTGAGAAAGCTGATCGCCACTCAGCTGCAGCTGCTCCGATCGCCAGGCACCCTGAAGGTTACCGATTAGCAGGATCAGAACCACGAGGACCGATGTGAGGGCTTTTCTCTTAAGTCCATTCATGACAGAGCCTCCTTTTGATTAAATCGCCAGACAAACCGCCGTGATTTCAGCGGCGACTGTGGTCCCGAAGCAGACCGACAAAGGCAAGGTAGCTCCTCCGGTCGCAGCCGCCAGAATTGCCTCTCCCCCGACGGCGAGAGCCGTCAGGGACAGGCCGCAGATCGCCCCGCCCCAAAAGCCTCCGCCTACCGATCCCGCAAGCTGGGCCGCGGTCAAGGGCGCGCTTGCTGCGGACGATGATGGCTCCGCCCAAGCCAATGACACAATCGACAGGATCAGAACCAAAGCCAGAATTGGTTTCATAACATTCTCCTCTCTGTTGAGTACGGAAGAGATCAAGGTGATCTCAAGTTCTCCGGTTATTGACAGTTCATCATTCCCTGCAGCCGATCACCGGCTCGGGAAAGGTGAATCGTGTCGCCCTGTTACGTCGTGATGTTTTCCTTCAACACGGATAGAGTTTCAGCACGCGGCGTTTTATTTCGGAAAAACTGCAGGACACCAAATCCTTGTTGCTGCGGCTAAACAGTTACGGCGGTTGCAACCTGCGGGCGGCAAAGAGTACTATGCATGCCACAAAAACCCCTTTTCAAGTCGATGGTCAGTGATTGGAGGTCCCATGCTTAACGCGCGACGAGCGGGCTTGTCAGCGATCTTTGGACTGTTCTGCGCAACCTCGGTGCCATTTGTGCGGGCACAGCAAGAGCTGCGCGCGGCGGGTCTGTCGGAACCGGTGGAAATCATCAAGGATCGATGGGGAATCTCCCACATTTATGCAAAGAACGAAGCGGACCTCTTTTTTGCGCAGGGGTACAACGCGGCCCGCGACCGGCTCTTTCAGCTCGAAATCTGGAGGCGGCAGGCGACCGGAACCGCGGCCGAGATCCTGGGTCGGAGGGAGCTGAAACGCGACATTGGAGCACGGCTGCAAAGATTCCGGGGTGACTTGAAGCAAGAGCTGAACTTCTACCACCCGCACGGTGAGCAGATCATCGAATCCTTCGTCAAGGGCATCAATGCGTATATCGACGAGACGATGCGCGATCCCAAACTACTTCCCCTGGAGTTCCGGCTCCTGGGAATCAAACCGGGCAAGTGGACACCCGAGGTGGTCATTTCCCGTCACCAGGGTCTGCTCGGAAACATTTCTCAAGAACTCAACTTCGGCCGCGCGGTCGCCGCGCTCGGGCCGGATACCGTGAAGGAGTTTTCCTGGCTCCGCCCCGGAGATCCCGTTTTGGCGTTGGACGCGGCGATCAATGGCCCGCTTCTTTCCGACAACATTCTTGAGCTCTATGACGCATGCCACAGTTCGATCCGTTTCACGCCCGAAGACATCGTGCCCTCGTATCGGAACGAGCGAGCTTCGTTCGCAGCGCTTACAGACGAGCGGCCCGACGAGTTCGAGATGCAGCAAAACCAGGGGGAAATCGGAAGCAATAACTGGGTCGTTGCAGGCATGCGCACGCTGACGGGTTTTCCGATCCTGGCGAACGATCCGCACCGCGCGCAGCAAGTCCCTTCGCTTCGTTACTGGATTCACCTGGTGGCTCCGGGCTGGAACGTGATCGGCGGCGGCGAACCGGTGCTTCCAGGCGTATCTATCGGCCATAACGAGCACGGCGCCTGGGGAATAACGATCTTCGGACAGGACAGCGAAGACCTTTACGTATACGACACCAATCCGGCAAATCCTCTTCAGTACCGATATCTGGACGGTTGGGAAGCCATGAAGGTGATCAAGGACACCATCGCCGTGAAGGGGGAGGCGGCGGAGGCCGTGGACTTGAAGTTTACGCGGCACGGGCCGGTCTTGTACGAGGACCCCGCGCACCACAAGGCCTACGCCCTGAGAGCCGCCTGGTTGGATGTCGGTTCGGCGCCGTATCTCGCAAGCCTGCGCATGGACCAAGCGAGGAATTGGGATGAATTCCGCGATGCCTGCAGCTTCAGCCGCATCCCGGCAGAAAACATGGTGTGGGCGGACACGGAGAAGAACATCGGCTATCAGGCAGTAGGAGTTTCCCCGATCCGGCCGAACTGGAGCGGCCTGGTTCCTGTTCCAGGGGATGGGAGATACGAATGGGACGGCTATCTGCCCATCAAGGCGCTGCCCCACTTGTTGAATCCTGCAAGCGGGTACATCAGGAGTGCCAATAACTATATGGTGCCCGATGGCTATCCCTATCCGGAGGCGTTGCATTACACGTGGGGCGACGAGATGAGGGCGGTGCGAATCGACGAGTTCCTGGGTTCCGGCAGGATGTTCACCATCGTGGACATGATGCGGCTGCAGCAGGACGAGTTGTCGATTCCCGCACGCAACCTCGTGCCGTTGCTGCGAGACCTGCCCATTAGCGACACCGCGGTATCCAAGGCGCGCGACCTGCTCCTCGGTTGGGATTATGTGCTTGGAAAGGATTCGATCCCCGCCGGCATTTACGCCGCCTGGGAACGGCACCTGCAGACCGGGGTGCGCGATCTGTTTGTTCCTGCAAATGCCCGCCGATGGCTGGGTGGCATTAATCTCAAGCGCATGATTGACTGGCTGGCGGCTCCGGACGGGAGGTTTGGCCAGGATCCCACCGCAGGAAGGGATGCCTTGCTGGTCACGAGCCTCCGCGATGCCATAGCCGACTTGAGCAAGCTGCTCGGTCCGGACATGAGCCAGTGGCAGTACGGCCAGGAGAAGTACCATCACGTTGTCATCACTCACCCTTTGAGCGCTGCCGTCAGCACAGAGTTGCGCGCCAATCTCGACGTCGGCCCGCTCCCCCGCGGGGGATACGCTGTGACGGTCAACGCCACAGGCAACGGCAACAGCCAGACCGCCGGGGCATCATTCCGGATCATCGCGGATACGGAAAACTGGGACAACTCGGTGGGCACCAACACCCCCGGACAGAGTGGCGACCCCGACAGCTCCCACTATCGCGATCTGTTCCAGATGTGGGCGACCGGCAAGTACTTTCCGGTCTTTTTCAGCCGCGCGAAGATCGAAACCGTATCAGGAGAAAAATGGATACTTTCCCCCGCGCGTTGATACTTATGCGCAACTGTTTAGCATTTTTCTGAGATTCGGCCCGTATGATCAAAAAAAGCAAGCAAACCTCAAAGGCTCAAAGTACTCGAAGAGCCTCGAAGAGGCGTCGGCTTCTGCGGTCCTGAAAGAGCCAACGCGTTCCGACCCATTAGGCTTTCTTGGAGATTCTTTGAGTACTTTGAGCCTTTGCGCTTTGCTTTCGTCACCAGTCCGAAGATCCCGAATCTTTGTAGAGGCTAAACAGTTACGACGCATTTATGAACCACAATGCTAAGTAGTCTCTCATGCACGCGGGCGCAATCCCGCGGATGAAATCGAATTTTTGTATCCGTTAGCACCAGGCACGGATATAATCACACGTCCCCCCCCTGGACGACTGTCTGTGGGGTTTTGATTGCGAAAGGAGGATCAGTGTTTACATCGCGCAAGCTATTCTTCACTTTTCTCTTGGCAGTAATCTGCCTCCTGGGCGTACTGAGTTTCGCCCAGAACGCGCAGAGCCCAGTCACGACGGACGATCTGAACCAGTTCAGCTGGCGTTGGATTGGTCCGATGTCGTTTTCGGGACGCATCTCCGCCTTTGCCGTGCCTCGCGGACAGAGCCAGATGTATTACGTGCTGACGGCCAGTGGCGGCATCTTTAAAACCTCGGACGGCGGCACCCATTTCGATTCGATTTTTGAGCACTCCGGCACCGGGAGCATGGGCTGGATGGCGATCGCACCCTCCAACCAGGATGTCCTCTATGTTGGAACCGGCGAGCCGATGCACGCTCGAGCGAGCACGCACGGCAACGGGATGTGGAAATCGACGGACGCCGGCAAGACCTGGACCCACATTGGTCTGGAAAAGAGCCAATACATTCCCAAAGTCGAGGTTGACTCCAAAAACCCCGACATCGTCTTCGTGGCTGCTGAAGGCGACCTGTACGACAATGGGACGGACAGCGAGCGCGGCCTCTACAAGAGCATCGACGGCGGCAAGACCTGGGCAAATGTCTTCGCCTCCGTTGCAAAGGACCGGGGTGTCGCGGATTTCGTGATCGATCCGCGCAATTCCAACGTCATCATCGCTGCGGCTTACAGGACGTATCGCCGTGCCTGGACGTACTACGATCGGTGGCCGGGCAACAATTTGTATAAGACCTTAGACGGCGGTAAGACCTGGAAGCTCTTGAAGAACGGTCTCCCGACCGACACCGAATTGGGTCGCACGGGGCTCGCTATCTATGAAAAGAACCCGAGCATCATTTACGCCCGCCTCGATCAGGCTGTAAGCCTCGGCTTCAATGAGCGGGATGGCGCCGCGAACTTCCGCGCTGCCGGCGGCGGCAGAGGCGGCGGTGGCGGTGGAGGCGGTGGATTCGGAGGAGCCCCCGTGGGCACGACTCTGTTCCCGGAAGGGGTTACCCTGGATCAGTTCAAAACCTTCAAGATCAACGCGGAGATCGCCAAGCTGGCGCCCAAATTCGCGCCGATCACGGCTGCAAATGAAACCGAACTGGTCACCAAGCTCAACGAAATGATCGCCGACAAAGACTTCCTTACCAAGAACGGCGTTGATATTGCCAAGCTCAATCAATCGGCGCGCAAGATTTTCGCGCAGAATGCCGGCCTCATCGAATCGATCAACGAAGTCGAGAAAATGATGAAAGAGCCGGCAGCGCAGCCCGATTCCACCGAAGCGAAAGGGCGGGCCCAGATTCTCAACCGTCACGTGATCGATGTCCTGTATGCCGGCGTTCTCAACGTCCTCCCGCCGATCAAGCGTGACGGCGCGGTTTACCGCACGGACGACCAGGGCGAAACCTGGAAGATGATGACGGAATACAAACAATCCGGCGGCAGTTCTATGATCAACCAGACCGAGGGCGGCTACTATGGACGGATTCTGGTCGACCAGACGAACGACCAGGTCGTCCTCTGCGGCGACACCAACGTCACCATATCCAAGGACAGCGGCAAAACCTTCCAGCCGAGCGGCTGGGATCGAGGCAATGGTGCAACGCACGTCGATCACCGAGACACCTGGATGGATCCCCTCAATCCCAACCACATCCTGGACGGGAATGACGGCGGTGTCTGCGAGACTTGGGACGGCGGCAAGCACTGGAGCCAGAAAAACCAGATCAACGCTCAACAGTTCTACGACGTTTCCGTTGACAACGAACAGCCCTACAACGTCATGGGCGGAACTCAGGACAACGGCTGCTGGCTCGGGCCATCACAAACGCGCAACAGCTACGGCATGTTCGGCGAGGATTGGACCTACCTGCCCACGGGCGACGGCTTCATGGCCGTCAGAGACTGGTGGAATCCAGAGTATGTCTACTACGAAAGCCAGTTCGGCGGCTCAAGCCGCGAGAACCTGAAAACCGGCGAGACCTCGTCACTGGCGCCTCGTCTCACCCAGGAGCAGGTGGCGGCCGGCGAGCCCGCGCTGCGCTACCAGTGGAATGCGCCCATTGTGCTTTCGCCGCACAATCCCGGCATCGTTTACGTCTGCTCGCAGTACGTGTGGCGCTCGTTGAGCCATGGAGATCGCGACACGTTCGTCAGGGTCAGCCCGGATCTCACCAAGGCCGACAAAGCGAAGCTCGCCGAGGCGAAGAAAACCAACCTTCAGTGGGCAACCATTTATACATTCGCGGAATCGTCGAAGAAGCCTGGACTTTACTGGGCCGGCACCGACGATGGCAACGTGCAGGTGTCTCCTGATGGCGGAGTAAACTGGACCAACATCACAGCCCAGTTCTACGACTCCAACGGCAAGCCCAAGCCGGGAATTAAGGGCGACCTGATTCCGTATGACCGCTGGGTCAAGAGAGTGGTGCCGTCCGCGTTCGACGAGAACACCTGCTACGTCGGATTCAGCGGCTATCGGACGAACAACGAGGACAAAACCTGGCTGTTCGTGACCAAGGATCTGGGCAAGACCTGGACGGACATTTCGGGAAACATGAATAACCCGATCTTTGATGTCGAGGAAGATCCCGATAATGCGAACGTTCTCTATTTAGGCACCGACTACGGAGTTTTCCTGACCATCGATCAGGGGAAATCCTGGACGCGATTCGGAGCGAGCCAGCCTGATGTAACGATCCGGGATGTGGCCATCCAGAAGCGGGATCGTGAAATGGCTATCGGCACCTATGGCCGCGGCATTTATGTCGCCGACATCGGACCGATCAAGGAGTTCAAGCCGGAAGTGTTCCAGGAGAGCGCTCACTTGTTCGACATCAAGGATACGATTCGCTGGAGCCGCTTCGAACGACGCGGCGATACCATCGGCGAACTGACCAAGGCCGACAATCCGCCGGTCGGCGCGAACATTTATTACTATCTGAAAGCGGACGCGCAGAACGTGAAGGTAACCGTCAAGGACCTGGAAGGCACCGTCATTGCCGACCTTTCGCCCAGCGCTAAGAAGGGTCTCCAGAAGCAGTTCTGGAATCTTCAGCGCCAGGTCGCTGCTGCAGGCGGTCCCGGCGGCGCGGGTGGACGTGGCGGCGGCGCCGGCGGCGGGGGTGGCTTCGCTGGCGGCGGACGTGGCGGACGTGGCGGCGGCGTGGAAACTGGCGCCTACAAAGTCACGTTGACAGTTGACGGGAAGGAAATTGCAACCAAGAAGATGACCATTCTTCCCGACCCAATGTTTAAATAATTACATGTTTCCGGCCGGCGCGCTCCACACGGGACGCGCCGGCCGGATTTTCCTCATTGGGGGAATTCCGCGTCCCCCTTGAGCCTTATCGAACGCCTTCCGCTCGCGAACCATCGCATCGAGCCGTTCCGTCAGCAGCGCGCTTATCGAGCGACCTTCCTCCGCAGCCAGGATGCGGGCTTCGCGCAGCAGATCAATGTCCAGCTTGAGAGTCACGTTTGTCTTCATATTCCTTTACCCCGCTTTCGGTCCCGACACTCAGCATATTATCACGTGCAGAATGATCTCACCCCCTCCTGCGCTGCGTGACAAGCCATGAGGATCTCTGTGTTTCGAGTCGTTTTGAGGCGGCCGGCTTCTATAAGGGTTTGTGCTTGCAGAAGAATTACCTGAATGCAAATTGAGGGATTCCATCGTCAATCCCTGTTATTCTCACCTTGTATTCCAAGGCGGAAATCGCGCTGCGATGAAGTCCAGTCTACAGAAGGGAGAGGTTATGATGGACCCGCAACCAGCCAAATGGGTTCGCAATCTGACAGTTTCGTTAGCCGCGCTCTTGATCTTGTCTTGCCTGTCTGTCAAGGTCCCGATGGCATTCAGCGAGAATCCTGCAGTCCAGAGTGATCCATCGCAAGACGATCTCAAGGGACTGCTCCACCAGGTCGATATTGCCTACGCAAGACTCCAGCCGCAGACCTTGATGCCGGCAGAGGGGTATCTCAAGCATGATTTCCTCATCCCGGCGGGCTTTTACAAGCAAATGTGGGACTGGGACGGATTCTTCATTGGGAATCATTTGATGAACCAGAGCACTGAGAACGCAAAGTATCTGAAGTGGTGGGTGCTGAATTTTGCCGACTCCGTGGATTCCAACGGCTACGTCTCCGGTTGCATAACGACGCAGGGTCCCCGCCCGATATTCGGCAAGTTTGCGATGAAGCCGTTCCTCTCCCAAGGCGCGTATCTGGTCTCAATGAGAACGAGCGATTTCGGCTGGCTGAAACCGATCTATGACAGGTTAAAGGCTGTCATTTCGTACAGAGAGGCAACAGAATATGACCCCAAATATGGGCTCTTCTATTGGGACATAGGCGTACAGTCGGGTGCGGACAACAATCCTGCAGTCGGCAACGACGACAAAGATCGTGATCAGGTAATGGGCTGCGACATCAATACCTTCCAACTCCGAGAATATGAGGCGATGGCCGCCATTGCGAAGAAACTAGGCATTTCCAAAGATATTGAGCATTACTACAAGAAAGCAGCCGAGCTGAAGGGACAAATGGTGAGGTACCTGTGGTTCAAGGAAGATGAATCCTTCTTCAACGTGCGCCGCGACAATGGAAAGGCCATAAAGTGCGTGAGCTACTCTAACTTTGTGCCTCTGATCGAGAGAATGCTGCCAAGATCCGAAGGAAGAGCAATGATCGAAAAGTATCTGTTAAGCAAAAATCACTTGCTTGCGCAGTATGGATTCCGCTCTCTTTCGAAACAGGACCCAAACTATAACAACAGGATCATGATCATCCCATATTCGAACTGGCAGGGCCCGATCTGGATCAACGCCAATTATCTCGACATCATCCTCTTGAAGAATTACGGATTTAACCAGGAGCCGATCCGGCTGGCGAAAACGCTTGCCAAAGTTGTGCTGAGCGACATCAACACTTGCGGCTCGATGCACGAATGCTATGACGCGGATACCGGTGCTCCACTTGCCCCCACTGCGGAGGAATCACCCAACCATGTCTTTACCGGTTTTGTCGGCTGGAACCTTCTCGTCCAGGACATGCTCCAAGGAGCGGTTTCAGGGAAATGGATGATGCTGGATATCAAATAAGATCGTCGGAGTTGGGACGTGAAAGAACATGCTCCTGCGAAGCGGGTCGACAAAATCAGGTTCTTGCACCAAGCAGGGTAATGGGGGATAATCGTGCCCCGAATTCCCGGTGGAGGATTGCTCGTGGACTGCAAAAAGGATCGCAACTGGCGCACATGCAACTGCAGCTATGAACCCTGCCCTCGCAAGGGTACGTGCTGCGATTGTCTCGCCTATCACATCGCGAACCGGGAGATGCCCGCCTGCTTCTTTCCGGCTGCAGCCGAGCGCACCTATGATCGGTCGTTCGAGCATTTCGCCCGTCTGCACTCGGCCGGCAAAATCTGAACAACCAGGAAACCGGGGCCCCGCCACACCTATTCTTTGAAGATGTCCTTATCGTAAGGGACTTTGGCGTGCGGGACATTGCCGGGAACCTCGGTCTTGTCGGACCGCCTTTCCAGCTTGTGCTCCTTGACGAAAAAGAACTGCTCCTTTTCCACCAGGGCGATCGTTTTCGAATGTTTCACGACCTTGTCGAAGCAAATGACGTAGCGATGAAAGAAGATTCCGCTCAGCGCATCTTCTTTCTTTTCGAGGATATTGTTCTTTTCTTTCTGCTTGATCTTCAGGCTGCATTCCACGTACTGGTTCCGGGCTTCCAGAATTTCTGCGGCGAGTTTGGTGGGCGCATCATAGAAGGAAGGCTCAAATGACCTGCTTGTCAAAAGCAAAATATGGTCGGCCTGCTTGAACAGTTCGATCAGATCCATGACCATTTCGTCGGTGAACCAGATTTTCCGCGCCATCTTCTCTCGCGTGAGTTCGGCGAAGCTTTCCGCGTGGTCGCCGATTCGCTCGATATCGGAGGTTGCGGTCATCAAATATTGAATGATGATGGATTGCCTGCGGGAAAGTTGCCGCTCAGCGAGCAAGATCAGATAAGAACTGATGGCCTCTTTGAGGGCATCGAGGACCTCTTCGTTTTTCTCCACGGGGATAAATCGCTCCGGAGTAAGATCCAGGAACCCGCGCATCGTCTCCTGAAACATCCTGCGCGCGATCGCCGACATGCGCCTGAGCTCCTTGAGCGCCGCCACAATGGCCCGCTCCGGCTTTTCGAGGAGATTGTCGTCCAGGTGGCTCCTCTCGGGCTCGATCTGCTGCGACGGGTAGATTGAAGTGACGAATTCGGCGAATTGGCGCGTAAACGGGATGAAGATCATCGCGGTGAACACCTGCACCGCCGTATGAGTATTGGCGATCTGCCTGAGCAGGCTGCCGGAAGTCATGGGGATTAATGCCGCATAGATTCGGTACATGATCATGGCGATTGCCGCGCCGAGGACATTGAACACGAGATGCGACAGGGCGGCGCGTCGAGCCGAGATAGAGGTCCCCAAGCTGCCGATCAGGGCCGGGGCGCAGGTTCCGATATGCGCGCCCAGGATCAAAGGGAAAACCTGGTCGATCGAGGTGAAGACCCCGGCCGTACTTAACGCAAAGAGAATGCCGATCATGGCGCCGCTGCTCTGAATCAGCGCGGTGAACAGTGCCGCCAACAGCAGGCCGAAAAGCATGCCGGACACCGTCTCTGCATTGGTGTGCCGCAGCAAACTTTCGAAGTAGCCTGAGTTTTTGAGCGGAATCACCGCATCGCTCATGATGCGCATCGCGAGAAAAAGAAGACCAAGACCCAGAACGACAAGCCCCAGATGTTTGAGCGATTCCCGCTTGCACATCAGGTAGCAGATCAGGCCCGCAAACAGAAGCAGGAAGCAGTAGCGGTCGATGTTGAACGATATGATCTGCATCGACAGCGTCGTTCCTATGTTCGCTCCAAACACGACGCTGATCGATTGGCCCAGGTCCATCAGGCCAGCGTGGGTGAAACCAACGATCATGACAGTGGCCGGCCCGCTCAGGATCAACAGTCCGAGACCGGTGCCGACCGCAAGCCCGGACCACCGGTTATTCGTAAATCTGTAGAGGAACATCCGCAGTTTGTATCCTGCCGATTTCTGGAGTTCTCCGCTCATCAACCCCATGCCGTAGACAAAGAGTCCGATGCCGCCTAATAATTGGGTTATCGAGAAAAAAAGCCCAGAACCGCTTGGAGCCACTCGCCTCTCCCTTTGCCGATGGGTTCAGTGTAACGGTGTTGGCGGGAAGAGTAAATCCCGCGCAGCTGTCATATTTTTCCTTGCTCGGTCGAAATGGCAGGGTTCATATGGCTGCGCGTTGCCATGGCTGGGCAGCCGCCTTTCAATAGCATGTATCGGTCCGGGTTCTGCATCCAAGAAGCATTCTTGGTCAGAAATCCTAGGGAGACGCATTCATTGCGGGAATTTCGCGTCCCACTCGTGCAGCTCCAGGCGGCGAGCGCCGCTCGAGACGTACGGGTCCCTCTCTGCAATTTGCTTCGCAGCGTCGAGCGTCTCTGCCTTGTAGATGACCAGGCCGCCCGAATCGTCCGTAAAACGGCCGCGCGCGAAAATGCTTCCCTCTTTTTCCCGTTGCTGCAGAAACTCCAGATGTCGGGGGCGGAACTCCTGACTCTTTGCAGAATCCTGCATTCTCAGAAAAGCCGCAAAATACTTCACCGCCGGTACCTCCTTTGCTGAGATGATTGCTTCGTGCTGAAACCAATCGCTACTTTTTCGGATTGGTGGAATTGTCCCGGTCCGGCTCTGTGCCGTCAACGGCATTGGCTCGTCCGAGTGTGGCAGTCTCGCGTTCTACCCGCTTCAGTGCCATTTCGTAATAGTGGGCGTCAACTTCAAATCCGATGCTGTTTCGTCCCCATTTTGCTGCGGCGACCGTCGTGGTTCCTGTGCCAAGAAAGGGGTCAAGGACAGTGTCTCCCACGAAACTAAACATGCGGACCAGCCGCTCTGCAAGTTCAATTGGAAACGGTGGCGGGTGCTCCTTTGTTGAGGCTCCGGTTAGGCCACTCCATACTTGCTGGAACCACTCCCTATGATTTTCGATCGAAATGACACTCAACACCCGCGTTGCCACGCTTGGTGTTCGGTATCCGCCCGGTTTTCGCTCCATGAGTATGAACTCAACATCGTTCTTGATCACCGCGTTGGGTTCATAAGGCTTGCCCAAAAAGCCCGATCCGTTCTCTACCTCATAGGCCGCGTTCGCGATCTTGTACCAGATGATTGGTGCGAGATTGTCGAACCCGATCTTCCGGCAGTGTTCCTGGATTGATGCGTGCAGTGGAACTACGGTGTGGCGCCCGGCGTTCTTCCGCCTGGAGAGGCACACGTCTCCAACGACGCAAATTAACCTTCCGCCCGGAACTAGAGCATTGAAACATCGATCCCACACCTTGTCGAGCTCAACCAGAAATACCTCGTAATTCTCGATGTGCCCCATCTGGCCCTGGGCTTCACGATACCGTTTCAGCGTCCAGTAGGGTGGAGAAGTAACCACGAGATGCACGCTTTCCGGCTCGAGCGAGGAAACTTGTCTCGCATCACCGTGATGGATAGTGTGAACGGTGGGAATTCGCTGAACGGCCGCTTCAATTATCTTTGCGACGTTGGCATCTTTGGCGATTCGTGGAATAGCTGTCTGTGGATTTTCGAGTGCCCCGACCTCTTGTGGCACGTACTGCCACAAGCTTTCCTCCGGCTCTCGTTCGGCCAGAGCCAATGCATTTTGCTTTTCCTCGATTACCATTCCACGTCGCATTCTCATCTTGAGCGATAACTTATCACATCCGAATGCCGGAATTCATTTTTCAATCGTTCCGCTTGACGAGAAGTCGCGTTGGTTCGATGATCAGTGTCACGGGTCGGTTCGAGTCGACGCGCCAGGGAATCCTGTGATAATTGTCAAAACAGCGTTGCACGTGATGGTTTACCTTCTTCCACTTTCGGAGATCGCGCTGGCAATCGTCAAGCGTGCCCGCCGAACATCGAAAGTTACTGTCGAGGACCGCGGGTCGCAGCGGCTGATTTGGATTGCCGTTGTGTTTGCAGTCACGCTCGCCATTATCTGCAGCAGCTATGAGCTGACACCCATTGCGGAATCGTCCTCGCCTCTCAGAATCATCGCCTTGGTTTTTCTTGGCGGCGGTCTTTCCTTGCGTTGGGTAGCGATTTTAAGCCTTGGGTCACTGTTCACGGTCAATGTCGCCATTGCGTCCGATCACAAAGTGTTCGATTCAGGCCCCTATCGCTATGTCCGCCACCCCTCGTACACGGGATTGCTACTTGCTTTTCTTGGGTTGGGTGTTTTCCTGAACAGTTGGCTTGGCATTGCCTCCTTGATGATTCCAATTTCAATCGCTGTGGCATACCGCATTCGGGTAGAGGAATCCGCGCTCCATAACGCTCTCGGTTCCTCGTACTCGGACTATTGTGCGCACAGGAAACGGCTGATTCCGGGCTTGTTGTAATAAGCCGGCATGACCAAAAACGCAGAATGACATTATTTATCCACGACAGGTGACCCTTCTCCGCGTAATATCGTATTAACTGATGTTGACAGACATATCTGCCGAGGCGGGACGATGCTGACGTTTGCGAATGTGCGGAGATGCTTCGGTTCCATAGTTGCCGTGGACGGGTTGTCGCTGGACATCAGGCGTGGAGAGATTTTCGGCCTCCTGGGACCGAACGGCGCGGGAAAGAGCACAACGGTCCATCTGGGCGTGGGGCTTCTGCGCCCCGATACCGGCACCGTCACTATCGAAGGCCTGGGATCGCCGGCAAATCCCGAGGTCCGCGCCCGCATCGGCGTCGCGCCCCAGGCATTGTCGCTCTACGAAACGCTCTCTGCCGAGGAGAACCTTGCATTTCTCGGTCGCGTCTATGGACTTCACGGCAAAGCTCTCATCGAGCGAATTGACTGGGCTCTTGATTTCGTCGGCCTCACCGATCGGCGGCGTGGCCCTGTGCGCGGTTTTTCCGGAGGAATGAAGCGGCGGCTCAATCTTGCCGGAGCCATCATTCATGACCCGGAGTTGGTTCTGCTCGACGAACCGACAGTTGGAGTGGACCCTCAGTCAAGAAATGCGATCTTTGAGAAAATCATGGAGCTGCGCAGGCTCGGGCGCACGATCGTGTACACGACCCACTACATGGAGGAGGCGGAGCGCCTCTGTGATCGAGTCGGCATCATGGACCGCGGGAAGATGCTGGCTCTGGACACGGTCCCCGCTTTGCTGGCGAAGCTTGGCGGCCGCCCGGTCTTGATCGTCGAATCCAACGGTGGCGAGGAGAGGATCGAAACGGACGACCCTCTGGCCGAATTGAACCGGCGGTTCCAGTCCGGCAAAATGGACCGGTTCAGGCTTGAACGGGCAAACCTGGAACATGTGTTTCTGAATCTTACCGGAAAGACTTTGAGGGACTGATGCGTGCCATTCTAGCGCTCGCGCAAAAGGACTTGCGTATCCTGCTTCGCGCACGATCCGGCCTATTTTTCACTTTTGTCTGGCCGCTGATCGTGGCGGTTTTCTTCGGGCTGATCTTTTCAGGCTCGGACACGGGCAGCGCGAAGATCCCTGTCGCTCTCGTGGACGAAGACGGCACTGCGGGATCGCGGACGTTTATTTCTCGCCTCCAGGAAGCCGGAAACCTCGACATCACCCAAACAAATCGTGATGAAGCGATTGCCCTCGTTAAACATGGCAAGCGCACGGCGGCTGTGGTTTTCCCTAAAGGCTTCGGCGCAGCCAGCGAACATTTGTTCTACGGCGACCCTCCCAAATTGGAGATCCTGATCGACCCCAGCCGGAAAGCGGAGACAGGCATGCTGGACGGCCTCCTTTTAAAGCAGGCCGCTGAAAACATGCAGCATACGCTCTCCGACCGCACCGCTTCTAAAAACATGGTCGATAAGGCGCTCGGCGATGTGCGGCAATTGCCCGACACGAATGCGAACAAGCCTGTACTCGACCGCTTCCTGTCAGAGTTGGGCCAATTCGTCGATGCCAATCCTGTCGACACAACCGGCAGAAGCGGCATGGCCAACTGGCAGCCCCTGGAAATCACAACAAAAGACACCTCCGTAGAGCAGCAAGGGCCGCGGAACAGCTTCGACATCACCTTTCCGCAAGGCATCCTCTGGGGAATCATCGGCTGCTGCATGACCTTCGGCATCAGCATCGTGAGCGAGCGCGCTCGCGGCACGATGGTGCGCTTGCAGATGTCGCCGCTCACGCGAGCGCATCTGCTCGCCGGCAAGGCACTGGCCTGCTTTGCCAGCATTCTCGCCGTTGAGGCCGGCCTGTTCGCATTCGGGCGCTTATGTTTCCACGTTCGACCCGCTTCCTGGGGTTTGCTCGTCCTGGCAGGTCTGTCAACGGCGATCGCCTTTGTCGGAATCATGATGCTGACCTCAACGCTCGGCAAATCGGAGCAGGCCGCGGCCGGCGCAGGTTGGGCGGTCATGATGCCGCTGTCCATGTTTGGCGGAGGCATGGTGCCATTGATGTTCATGCCCGGGTGGATGGCGGCGGTCAGCAATTTCAGTCCGGTCAAATGGGCGCTGCTTGCCATGGAAGGAGCCATCTGGCGCGGCTTCTCCTTGCGCGAAATGCTGTTTCCATGCGCGCTTCTGATCGGCATCGGGCTCGTATGCTTCGCCGTTGGCGTCCGAACCTTCCGGGCCGATCGATAGCCAACGAAATTGGTGACAGTCACCTTTTTTCGCCATCCCTTGGTGAATCCGCCGGGATACTCCCGGCGAAAAAAGGTGACTGTCACCAATTTCGTTGCTATGATGAATGCCGAGGAAGGAAGAACGATGAGCCGCTGCTGCTATCGCTATTATTATTGCTCCACATGCGATGGTGACCCCTGAGGGGTGCGTCTTTCCTTTCTTCGGAGCATATTGGAAAGTTTGGGACGGCCCACCAGGAGGATCGGTGGGCCGTTCGCATTTTCGGAGGGCGTTCATGATCATCATTTGCGAGACCAAAGCGACGGAAGCTCAAATCGTCGCGATTCAGCAGAAAATAAGAGAGGCCGGTCTGGAAGTACATCGGTCCGACGGCGTCGACTGCACAATCCTCGGAGTTGTGGGCGATCGCAGTCGTCTGGATGTCGGGGCATTTGGCCTGATGGCCGGAGTTCGCGATGTCGTTCCGGTATCGACGCCCTACAAATTAGCCAGTCGCGAATTCCATCCCGAGGACACCATTGTACGTGTGGGTGATTCCATTCTGGTAGGGGGGATGGAGGTGGCAGTTATGGCCGGCCCCTGCGCCGTGGAGAGCTGCGAGCAGATCGAGGCCATCGCCGAGGTCGTGGCGGCCAGCGGCGCGCGCATCCTCCGCGGCGGTGCCTTCAAACCGCGGTCGTCGCCCTACTCCTTCCAGGGAATGGGCCAGGATGGTTTGAAAATGCTGCGCCAGGCCGCCGACAAGCACGCGCTGGCGGTGGTTACCGAGGTCATGTCGATCGAGCAGATACCCATAGTCTCAGAATATGCCGACATTCTTCAGGTAGGCGCCCGGAACATGCAGAACTATCCCCTGTTGACCGCGGTCGGCCAGGTCAAGAAGCCGGTTTTGCTTAAGCGCGGCCTGTCCGCGACCATACAGGAATGGCTCATGAGCGCCGAATACATCCTGGCGGCGGGGAATCCCGACATCATCCTGTGCGAGCGCGGCATCCGCACCTTCGAAACCGCGACGCGCAACACTCTGGATCTCTCCGCGGTGCCTGTGATCAAGCACCTGTCGCACCTGCCCATCATCGCGGATCCCAGCCACGGCGTGGGCAATCGCCGATTCGTGGCCTCCATGGCGAGAGCCGCCGTCGCGGCCGGCGCCGACGGCATCATGGTCGAGATCCATCCTGACCCAGACAAGGCCCTGTCCGACGGGCCACAGTCGTTGAACTTCGAGGAATTCAGCCTGCTCATGAACCGTTGCCGGATCATAGCGACTACGATCGGGCGGCGTCTTGGGAGGGCGCGTTGAGATGAAAACTAAAAAGATCACTATCATCGGATGCGGCCTGATCGGCGGCTCGATTTCCCTGGCGTTGCGGCGCAGGCGGCCCGAATGGTCTCTGACATGTCTGGATGTGCCGGCCCGTCTTCCCGCCATCCGCGAGGCCGCAGTCGCGGATGAAGTCGGCTCCATCGAGGATCTGGCGGCCCACGTGCCGGATAGTTCACTCGTGCTCATCGCGACCCCTGTTCAGGCGGTCCTGGAAACGGCGTCGCGCCTGCGTCCATATCTGCGCCCAGGCTCGATTGTCACGGATGTTGCCAGCACGAAAAAACGGATTATGGAAGAAGCCCAGTCGCTCATGCCTCCAGGCGTGCATTTCATCGGGGGACATCCCATGGCTGGATCCGAGCATTCGGGAGTCGAGGCCGCGGATCCGCTTCTGTTCAGCGACCGGGTTTACCTCCTCTGCCCCTATGCTGACACTCCTTCAGATGCTCTGCTGCAGCTGATGGATCTTGCGGAGGATCTCCTTGCACTGCCGATCACCGTCGATCCCGGAGAGCATGACCGGATCATGGCCGTGGTCAGCCATCTGCCGCAGCTCATTTCCGTGGCCCTCATGCATGCCGCGCAGGCAGGCGATGCCGAGCACGCGATGCTGGATAAGCTCGCCGGCCGCGGATTTCTCGACATGACCCGCCTGGCGGCTTCGGAGTTTGCCATGTGGCAGGGAATACTGGAGACCAATCGAGACGCCATCGAGGAATCGCTCGACCGGTTTGGGCGCAGTCTCTCGCAGCTTCGGGAAGCCATTGCAAACGGCAGCGGAGCACTTCTGTGGGAACAGGCCGGCAGCCGCCGGCGCAAGATGGCTGCGGACAGTCTTGTCAGGCCCCGAAAACCTGACCTGCGGAGCCAGATCGACCGCTGCGACAAACAGATTCTTGCCGCGCTCGGCCACAGGATCCAAGCCGCGCGCAGGATCGGCAAATTGAAAATGAACCAGGCCTCCCCCGTTCATGATCCCGATCGCGAAAGACGCATGCTCCTGCAAAGGAAGGAATGGGCGCAATCTTTGGGCTTGTCATCGGATCTGATTGACGAACTGTTTGCCGTCATCGTGAAACACAGCTCGCGGATTCAGACCCCTCCCAGTTGAGGTTGCGACGCTGCGTGCTGCACCTTACATGCATTTCCGTGGGCATAGACATGAGGGCAAGAAAAATGTGCCGGCCCTTTGGGCCTCGTTGCTAACATTCCCCCAACCCCGCGCTGACGCGCGGGGCTACTCACTGCCGGCGCTTCGCGCCTGAGTTTGTGGCCATATGCGTATGCCGCGAAAAATTCAGTTCAGCGTCGAGGAGACGGCACAGCGATAGCCCCGGCCTGATTCAATGCCTGATAAGGCCCGAAGACGGTTCAGCGATAGCCCCAGCCTCATTCAATGCCGGATTAGGCCCGAAGGGCCGGAAGTGAATAGGCCCGGCCGTCAGGCCGGGATAAGGATGGAACTCATAAGTGAGCGCCGAAGGTGCGGCACAGTGAAGACGCCAGGATCTGTTTCCAGGCGTGCGCCTCTTATCATCCGATGCTAGAATCGAGAGCAAGTCTGTTCTGAGAGGAGCCTGGAAATGAACGTACGGATTGGCCGCATCTCATATATCAAGTCCACCTGTTTGCTTGGTCTGGTCCTGCTCACGATTATGCCGGGAGGTGCGGCCGGGCAGCGGGGAGGGAACGCATCTCCTCCGGGACCGGGGCCCATGCTCAGCGACGGGACAATGGATATCGATACCCCCGACTTAACGCTGACCCTGGTGCGTTCCTCCCAAACTATCGCTGCTCTCAAACCCAAGGGCGCCGATGGATTCGACTTCACGCCCGGCGACCTGCTCGTTCAGCGTTCTCAGAACGGTTACTATCATCTCGGCGACCTCGATGTGCGTGTGCGCAAGGGGAACGCAGGAGAGTGGCAGAACTTCACCACGTCCGCGGAGCGTAAGGCAGTCACTGCCCTTTCGGTTTCTACCCCGGTGCTGGCGGCGGCTGACCTCACACCGACACTGCCTGCCGACTGCCCGCTGCAGATTGCGCGCACATGGTCACTGGACAACGGGAAACTCGCTCTCAGCTTCCGGGTCAAGAACAAGACCGGGCAGCCGATCGAAATCGGAGCGCTTGGCATTCCGATGATCTTCAACAACATCATGACCGGGCGCACTTTGGAGCGGGCGCATGCCGCTTGCGCGTTTTTTGATCCGTACATCGGCGAAGATGCCGGCTACCTGCAGGTAACCCGTCTCAACGGGCATGGTCCGGCACTGGTGGTTGTGCCGGAAGGCAAGACTCCGTTCGAGGCTTACAACCCCATTATTAATGAACGCACCTCCGATTCCGGCCGTCCCGTGTTCTTCGATCCCATGCGGCCCAGCACCACGTTTGAGGGCTTCTATGATTGGATGGTTTGCAGCAAAGCATTTGCCGAAACCGAGTGGAAGGATGCCAATCCCTGGAATCCTCCTTCATCTGTAATGATCGCTCCGGGGCAGGCAGAAACGTACGGCGTCAAGTTCATCGTTTCCCCTGAAATTCGTTCCATCGAAAAGACGCTCGCCGATGCCGGCAGGCCCGTGGCCGTCGGCATTCCGGGCTATGTGCTTCCCATGGACATTGACGCCCGCCTGTTTCTCAAGTATCCGAGAGCTGTCCGGTCAATCACCGTCGAACCGCCGGGTTCCATCGTAATCACTAAGGATGCGCCGGCCTCCGGCGGCTGGTTTGCCTATACTTTGCGTGGCAAGACGTGGGGCACTTCCCGCCTCGTGATCACATACAGCGACAACCTGGTTCAGGCGATCAATTACCGCGTTATCAGGCCGGCTGCGGACGCGGTGGCCGACATGGGGCGGTTCCTGACTACGAAACAATGGTTCGTCGATCCCAATGATCCATTCCACCGCAGCCCTTCGATCATGAGCTATGACCGCAAGGCCGGTAAGATCCTTATGCAAGATCCGCGCGTCTGGATTGCCGGCCTTGGAGATGAAGGTGGCGCGGGCGCGTGGCTCGCCGCCGCGATGAAGGAGTTCGGACAACCCAACAGGGAGGAGTTGGAAAAATACCAGCAGTTCGTCGACGGTGTGCTCTACGGCGGCATCAATTATAAAGACGGGCCGACGCAGTACGGCGTGCGCAAGAGCATGTTCTATTACGCACCCGACAAGATGCCTTCCGATTATTACAATTCCGCTTTCGACTGGAAGAGCTGGACCAGCTGGGACCAAAAGCAGGCCGACTCCGTCAATCGCTCCTTCGATTATCCGCACGTCGCGGCCGCCTATTGGTCGCTTTATCGTCTGGCACGCAATCACGTCGGGTTGGTCACCAATCATCCGTGGGATTGGTATCTCAAGAATGCCTATGAGACCAGCCTGGCGATGACCCGATATGCGAGTGATCGCCGGCGCGGATTGGTTCCCTTCGGCCAAATGGAGGGAGATATTTTTCTCGCGATCCTGCTCGATCTCAAGCGGGAAGGCTGGGCGGAACAGGCCGGCAAGCTCGAAGCGGATATGAAGGCGCGCGCGGATCTTTGGAAAGAACAGGCATATCCGTTCGGGAGCGAAATGCCGTGGGATTCTACGGGCCAGGAGGAGGTCTACGCTTGGACGAAGTACTTCGGTTACCAGGATAAGGCGGAGGTAACGCTGGATGCGATTCTGGGCTACGACCCGGCGATTCCCAGCTGGGGATATAACGGCAGCGCGCGCCGCTACTGGGATTTTCTCTATGCGGGCTATCCCGGCTTCACTTCACGCGTAGAGCGCCAGCTGCATCACTATGGCTCGGGCATCAATGCCATTCCTTTGCTTTCGGAATATCGCGATCATCCTGAAGATTATCACCTGCTGCGCGTCGGCTACGGCGGCACGATGGGAGCGCTCACGAACATAGACCAGGAGGGATTTGCCTCGGCCGCGTTCCACGCCTTCCCTTCAACACTGCGCTTTGACTATTACACAGGCGACTATGGTCCGAATTTCTTCGGACACGCGTTCAACACCGCGACCTACATTGTCAATCACCCGGAATTCAAGTGGCTGGTATTCGGCGGCAACTTGCAAATCAGCGGGACCACGATCAAAGTGACTCCGCGCGACTCCTTCCGCATGCGCGTCTATATTGCATCCTGTGGCCTGTGGCTGACTCTCGACGCCGGCGCGTTTGACAACATCGAGATCAACCCGTCAACTTTCACCGTGCGCGTCGGGCTGTCTCCTGCGACTCAGTACACCCCCGTCGCTCGCCTGAGGATCGAGCAGCCGTTCAAAGCCGGCGGCTTGGGAACTTATCAACCATCGGCGCAGCTGAAGAGCGAGCGCGGCGCGTTTCTCATCCCACTGAAGCAGACGACAACCTGGGTGGATTTGAACGTCGCGAGGGACCCTGTCTCTCATAAATAAGCCTTACTTGTGATGATCCGATAGCGAGTGACCGGCATGCAGCCCCGCAGGGGGCGGAGCAGGAAAGCCCAGGGTGAAAACCCTGGGATTAAGAGTCAGAAATAGTAGTAAGTCCTGAAAGGACGGAGCTAGCTTTAAAACGGTACGACGAGAGATATATCTCGGGCTGAGCTACTGCCTGCATCGCCCATGCAGGGCTTTCTGCTACCCTTGGCTGAAACCCAAGGCTCGCGCCCTGGGCTCTCCTGTGGGACCCTTTCAGGGTCCCTTAACTAAGTGCCACTCATGCCGGTCTCTAAAGTGCCGGAGGCCTGCAAATGAAATAATTCTGCGGAGTGAAAAGATCATATGACTAGAGCTGTTGCAGTGGTGACCGGGGCGTCGAGCGGCATCGGCGCGGAGTTTGCGCGCGCGCTCGCCGCCCGCGACTACGATCTCATCCTGATCGCGCGGCGCAAGGAGCACCTGAATAAGCTTGCAGAAGAACTGCCCGGCAGGCATTCCATCGATGCCGAGGTCTTATCTGCCGACCTCGCCCGGGACGAGGATATGGCGCACGTTGTCCGGCGGGTTGCGGCGGAAGAGCGGCTCGCACTGCTCGTCAACAACGCCGGATTTGGCGTTTTGGGCAAATTTCACCGAGCGGACGTCGAGGCAGACGACAACATGTACCGCGTTCACGTGCTCGCAACCGCCCGCCTCACACGCGCCGCGCTCCCCGGGCTCATCGCGCGCGACCGGGGCGGTATCATCAACGTCTCCTCCGTGGCGGGACTTTCCTGCCTACCCGGCCAAGTCAGTTATGCGTCCACCAAGGCCTGGATAATCGCATTCAGCGAGTGCCTTCATCTGGAGCTTCGCGGCAGCGGTTCCGCGGTGCGCATTCAGGCTCTCTGTCCCGGCTACACCTACACGGAATTCCATGATGTCCTGGGCCTCGATCGGGATTCGATAATGCCCAACCGGAGATATTGGATGACCCCCGCCTTTGTGGTGTCGCGATCGCTGCGAGCGCTCGAAACGGGCAAATGGCTGGTGGTACCGGGCTGGCGTTACCAAGCGCTCGCATTTCTATTGAGAAATATACCTCGGCCCTGGCTGTATCCCATTCTCATCCACGAGGCTCGCAGGCGTGAACAGACAGGGCCTTCCACGCCGTGAATAAAAAGCTGGCAGGTCGGATGCGTAAGTGCAACTCGCCTGCGCAGTCCCGCTATAGGTCCTGCGCGAGCACTCGCAAGTGTAAACACCTCGATTTTGCGTATCGAGTGGCAGTCTGATTGGCTCAATTTCCACCATGGCGGTCAGATCTCTATGACGGCCCGGAGACGACCGCACGGAGGTCTTGGCCCGCCATGCCCTGCCGCCGCCAACTGGTACTCACCTGTCCTTGCGCGCCAAGGCATGCCGCCGGCCGGCCGAGGATCCCGGCGGCAGCCCCCTGGCGGAAGCGCCTGCTCCGTACCGGCCAAGGCATCCCGAACGCAGAGGATAGTAAGAACAAAGTGCCGAGCTCGGGAGGCCTTCCTTCCCAGTTCCGCCTTGCGCTGCCTTCCGCAGTTTCTGATACTAAGCAATCTGTCACCTACGAGGTGTGATCCTCAGCTGTGGCCGCATTTTAAGCCCAAAACATGGCGCGGGATACAAGATTTTGGGCACACTCCCACCTTCTGGTGGCAAGAGCAGATAAGCTCACCATGAAAAAGCTGCGTCTGCAACCGGTACAGCTGAGGCTATCGGCGGGGCCCCCGATGGGAGGCCGGGCCCGTTGCAGGAAGCGATGGGCATAGAGACGAGATGCGAAGAACACGAGGATTTTGATGCCGTTGCGCGGCATGCAGCCGCGCACGGTCATCCGCCCTGCCAACATTCTGATCAGCACCGCCGGGATTCGTCGCCAGGCAAGTGGCTTAGAACGTAATAACAGGGTCGAAAATCGAGCGCAAGCCCGATTTTCAGGCCCTCCATGACGCTCATCCCATCAGATTCAAAAGTCTTCGCCTGGTCTGTCACCGATCCCGCATATCCCAAGTGCGCGGTCGATGCCAAAATCCCTATCCGCGTGACACGAAACGCGCCAAACCTCCGCGGCGGGCGGCCCCCACTGTCTGAATCGCAGAGAATCTTATTGAAGTAATTGCCTATGCGCCAAAAGAAGCCTAAGATGCCGGGAGTCAGGAGAGGTTACATAACATGACGATCGGCGAAGAATGCAGCAAGCCGATCAGATAAGGTGTCAGGGGCGAATGTCTCGCATTCCCAAACGACCAGGACGTTCCAGCCGAGCGCTCTCAACCGGCGTTTTTGGGCCGCATCTCGCTGGATGTTGCGCTTGAATTTGTCTGCCCAAAATGCCTTCCGTGTCTTGGGGGTGGTCATGCGGGAACACCCATGATGTCGGTGCCAGAAGCATCCATGGACGAGTATTACCTTTCGCAGCCTTGTGAACACCAAATCTGGCGTTCCTGGAAGGTCGCGACAATGGAGGCGAAAGCGATAGCCCAGCCGGTGAGCGAGTTGGCGAACGACGATTTCCGGTTTGGAATCCTTGCTTTTTACGCGAGCCATGAGGGCGGAGCGTTGAGGGTCGACAGGTTCGCCTGCGAGCACTCTCCTGAGCCGTAAAGGTACGGAATTTCGCATGTCTCTAATAGTGTAGCTCAAAGACCCTACAGCTCACGCCATGAAAAAAGAACACTTCGTCGTGGACGCCGTTCTCCTAAAAGAATTGGGAGAAAGATTGATTGGCCGTCCGGCCATTGCTTTGGGCGAATTGGTGAAGAACTCCTTTGACGCCGATGCGTCGACTTGTCAAATCGCATTCAGCAAAGACGAGATCGTGATTTCCGACAACGGCACCGGGATGTCGAAGGCCGATTTTCTCAACTACTGGATGCGTATCGGCACTACTCATAAAGTCGATCAGGGAACCTCGAAAGTTCTCGGTCGGCCGCTGACGGGTTCCAAAGGTATCGGCCGACTTTCTGCGCAGTTTCTTGCTGATGAGATGACGCTGGAAAGTACTTCCGACGACACCCTCAGTACATCCCTCTACGCGATCGTCGACTGGAGAAATGCGGTTCCCGGACAAAATCTAACCAAGGTGAACGTAGAGTGGGAGATGAGACCAGACGTTCTAACTTATCCCCTCAACAGTCAGTCGGGTACACGGATTACGTTAAGGACGTTAAAGAACGAGTGGGACGCCGCTGCTATTCGAAATTTAGGGGACGAAGTCTGGATGCTTCGCTCGCCGTTCAAACGACCCGCAAAGGATGCTGTGGCGGTGAGGCCAGAGGATTTCATAATCGACATTAAAGCGCCGGAAATAGCCGGTGCTTGGGAGGCATTCGATCAAAGGCTGCAGGCTGTCTTCTCGAATTGGAAAGCTCGAATCCGCGGGAAGCTCGACCATGGTCGCTCGGGCGACCTCGCAGTCGTCTCGGTCGAGTTCCGACCCGGATATCCGGAGGGGTCCGAGGGTTATAGGATCTTTCGGGAAAACGTTCCACTCCCGATAGAGAGAAAAGACGGTTCAAGGAAGCCCCTGCTCGACAATGTGACGTTCGAGATCCTGATCTTCAAACTTGAGGGGCGGCAACCTGCAGGCATAAAGGTGGCCGAATTCCGAGATTACCTCACCAAGTTCGGAAACGTTTCCGTCTACGATACTGGTTTTAGACTTCCTTACTATGGGTCCAAGGGAGGTTCCAAGGGAGGCCAGGCTGGTGAGGACTGGCTCTCGATCGCGGCTGACCAAGGTAGAAGGATCAGCGTGTCAGAACTGCTCCCGGAACACCTCCAAACGCAGAATAAATACATGCAAGATCTTCCCGCGCCTGGACGGATATTCGGTGCCGTCGAGATCAGTACAAATCGCGAAAGGCACGCCGTCCCTAAACCGAGCGACTCGTCCCAATCATGGCTCGAGATCCAACCCGGGCGCGACCGCCTTCACGACAATCAAGCTTTCTATCAGCTCCGCGACCTCGTTCGCTACTCGCTCGATTTCTATGCGAATCGATTTCGCGTTCTCGACCTCGAAACAGTAGAAAAAAATCGGGCGAAAGAACCGCCGGCGAAAAAATACGATCGTGCTATCGAGATACTTGAACGCAGCAGAGACGATATGCCCGAGTATGTTTTCCGCGAGGTCAAGCGGGCGGTTGCCGAAGCTAGAAAAGCGAGCGAGGTGGAGGAAAAGACGATCGACCGCCGAGCAGCCTTGCTCGCACCCCTGGCATCCGCTGGAATGGCGGCCCTAGCATTGAACCATGAGGTATCGCGCGAGGAGAGGTTCCTGGATCGAGTAGGTAGCCGATTAAGGCGGATCGCAGTAAAGCACTCAATAAGAGAACTCCGGGAAATAGCCGACGAATTCGACCAAGCGAAGCGTCGTCTGGGTTCGCTCCGCGAGCTGTTCGCTCCACTGCTCTCGGATATGGACAAATCGGCGACGGATCGTCTGAAGGTGTGCGCCGTCGTTGATCAGTCGATTGGGGCGATGCGCGCCCTGATGCCCGGGGTGAAATTCGATGCGGCAGGAATTCCCGCGGATCTTCGCTTTCCGTTAGGATCATTGGCGGAATGGAATGCTCTCCTTCAGAACATCTTATCAAATGCATGGAATGCGTTATTGGACAGCGAAAAAGCCGAAATTTCATTTCGAGGTGGAAGGGATGGACGTGGCGGCGAATGGCTGCACATGAGTGACACGGGACAGGGACTTGATGTCCCGCTTTCTGAAGCCGGCAAATTGTTCGAACCGTTCGAGCGGCGAATCAAGATCAGCGATGACAAACGCTCGATAGCTATCGGAGGCCAAGGCCTCGGTTTGGCGATCGTCCGGATGATTGCCAGGCGGCGGTCGGCCAACGTCGCATTCGTCAAGCCCGAACAAGGTTTTACCACGACATTCGAAATTGCCTGGAGAGGAGCAAAAACATGAGGGTTCTTGTTTGCGACGATGAACTGCGCCGATCAGCCGAGATCGCCAGCAGGATCCGCGATGCGGGCCAGCCAGATCCAGAGCAGCTGTTTGGAAATGAGTTGACCGAAGAACTGAAGAATCTTTTCCATGCTGTAACGGAATGCTTCGAAGGCCCCAAGAATTTTCGCCAGCTTTCTAAAACTCGTTTCAAAGAAGCTGATATGGTCATTCTGGACAACAACCTCGCCCTTTTGAATGTCACCGGGACGAGACTGACTGCCGAGTCGATCGCCGGATATATTCGCGCCTTCACTGGCGCGTCTTATATCGTCTCTCTCAACAAGAACCCGGGTGTGGATTTCGACCTCCGGTATCTAGTCGGTGATTATTCTACGCGAGCCGACCTGGCCATTAACGATAATCACTTAGAGAACCCAGCGCTCTGGAATGGCGAGCGCGCGAACGCAAAAGACGGTTTTCTTCCTTGGTACTGGCCTCGGCTAGAAAACGCGGTCGATCGGCGTCGAAGACAGATCAAGTTTGTCTCGGACCATCTCGACGATTCCGTTATTGAGACTCTGGATTTCGACTACGACTCGATCGGTTTCCTATCGCCTCACGCCACTGGCGCGCTATCGACGAAGGCTGAGTTGGACGGCGCCACCCGAGGTGGCGTTTCGATCAAGGAACTAACATACAGGGACGTGTTTATAGCGAGTGATAGATCGCTTCCTGCTCAGAAGGAGCGCCAGCGATTATCGAAAGCAGAGAAAAAAGGAAATAGATTTCTTCGTAAAATCATTTCTCGCGTGGTCGCAGCAGACATCGATCTTTGGTTTCGGCGTGATGTCTTGGGCCCGCAAGTGCCACTGGTGGACGTTCCGCATTTGCTTGTGCGCCTCCCATTCCTGCTTGGCACAAAAGCCAGTAAGCCAAATGAGTGGAACAAGTCCGCCACTTCGAACGCCGCTCCTTATGGATTAAAACAACAGCTCTATAACAATCATCTGGCGCCCGCCAAATTCAAGCACTCAATGTGGGTTCCAGCTGCTTGTTTCTGGTGGCCTAAATTGAAAGCCGATGAAAAGTTAAACGAATTGTTCCTCGCGGCAAAAGCAACAAATTGGGTAGATGTCGTCTTTTGTGAAGATACCTCGTCATTCGTTGAACGTTCGCCAAAGACAGGGACGGCTCCTATTGAATTCCCTGCAGAAATGGAGGGAGCTTGGGAGCGGCGCCATATCGCTCCTGTTCATGGCTATCACTATGCTCCACGTAGCCGATTGGCAATTTAATCTTTGCTAATTTGGGTTGAAATCCCATGTCTTCTCTGAACTTCATAGGATTGATGAAACTCTATTCGAGGCGGGGCATCGCTGACTGGAGAAATGCCGAGGACGAGCTTCGAATTAGGGCACAGACATGTCTCGGGACTACTGCCATCGCTGAGAACGAAAATGAAGTGGATGAGACACTCGAAACGTTCTACGACGGAAAGAATGCTGATCAGCTTAAGTTCATCCCGATGCCGGAGCATCGAAAAACTGAAGTTGAACGCTGCTTTTTTATCCCAATTCGAGGAAGAACAGCGGGAGGCAATGAAACAGTGGCCTTTGATCTGTTCCTGATCGTCGCGAAAACTGATTGCTTGGCGTTTCGTTTCGAGCCCGCGCACGCCTCTACGTCACCACACGGCTATGGGCATGTTCAATTGAGCAAAAAACTGCTCAAGAGAACTAGAGAGGCAAAGGGAATACCGTCGTGGCTACCTGATTCCTACCCGGCCTTTCCAATCTCAACCTCTGATCCGCTAAGGATATTTTTGTGTATGACAACGGCGGTGCATGGATATCAAGGCGGCCTGGTTACTCTGCTGCAGGACATACTTCAAAAAGCCGGCTATGCGAGTCATCTTGATTCATATTTGAAAGAGTTGGAAAAAATGCTCACCTGAACGGCTATTTCTGGACCCTAATCATCAACAAGAATCGTCGATAACACCGAAAGTAACCACCCTTTATCTTGGGGGCAATGTCCTTGAGCGCTGCCGCCAGTTTTCCATCGCGCAACTTCTCATAGAGCGTTTCGACGTCATCGTCAGGCGCGAAAATCCCATAGACCCCGTGGGAAGGTATGGTTCCGGAGCGGTCAATCGCCACGCGAGGAATCTTCGCCAGTTCAGGAACGAGTAGCTTGGGACGAGTCCAGTCGGTCGCAACGACTCGGTCGATAGGACGGAACCAAGCAGCTCCATTGATCACGATTGATCGTGTTTGAAGTTGTTTGCGGAAACGCTTGAGCCGGGCCTCAAGCAAAGGAAATTGTTTCGGCTCGATCAATTTCCCGTTGCTTCCGTGCATGACAATTACTCGACGACCGCTCCAAATGGTTTTCCCTTCGGTGATTTCGGTCCCATCGATCCAGGGCCGAAGTAGTTCTGGCTCGACATCACGTTCATTCGGCTCTAGAACGTACGCAGGAGTGTGCCCCAATGCGGGACCGACCCTCACAACGCAACCAAGTTCTGCCAGCGTCCTGCTGTGCGTGACCTTCAGCACCCGGGACTTGCGCTCGTTTCCCAACCTCTTCGAGGCGATAAGAATCGTCGGGTATGAGTCTACGTCCTCGACAAATGCGTCAGTTGACGACAATGCGATTTCAGACTCGATTTCTAATTTTGGAAGCCACTTCTTACGGAAGCTCTCTGCAAAAGCCATGAAGCGCCAACGATCGGAGCAGAGGAAGCCGCATTTTCCCTTCGACTGCAGCAATTCAAGGGCACGGTCCAAGAACGGCAGGAACAGATCACCACGGATCATGTCTCGTGGCAATCGGCGCTCATATTCGGCTTTGAGATCCGGTGGTATCTTTGACCATCTGACGTAGGGTGGGTTGCCGACCACGTGAGTAAATCCGACCGACGGTGGACTGCCAAGCAGAAAGTCGCCATGGGAGACCCACGACCGTGCGCATGCTTCCGCTGTGCGAGGATGAACGCCTGCCTCACAAAGAACAGCTCTTACTCGTGCGCGAGCAAGTTGCGCCTCCCGAGGGTGCAGTTCGAACGCCGTTATGCGGTCTGCTAATGTACCCGCTGTCAAATCGATGCCATGCTGGATGTAAGCGGCAATGAGGCGTCTTCCCGCTTCGACGACGAATCCGCCATTTCCGGCTGCTGGCTCAAGCAGGCGCGATCGCGAGAGATCTGCTTCGCGGTGCCAACCGACAGCATCCAGAATCCGACAAACCACCTCCGGCTTGGTGTAAACTCCACAGCGGCGATGGAGTGCCTCGATTTCCGCTGACACTTTTGCTGGGACACCTTTTGCCGTTTCAAAGATTACCCTTGACGTCCGTTCGCGCATTCCGCCGCATTGTATCATGATGAGCGCTACGGCAATGCTCGGAGTGTCCAAGAACGGCGAGCGAAGTGCAAGACCGCAGATTCGGAGAGTACGATGAGGGTTACGGGACTTTATTCGGGCATAGGAGGATTCGAGCTGGCTTTTTCTCAGGCCGGGTTCGAATCCGAGTTGCTCGCTGAGGTGGATCCGGCCGCCAGCGCGGTTCTTAGGACCCGGTTCCCAAATGCTGAGCTGCGGTCAGATGTTTTGCATCTGACCGAGATCTCAAGGAGTACGACGATTTTGGCCGCGGGCTTTCCTTGCCAAAACCTGAGTATGGCGGGCGACAAGTCAGGCATCGAAGGATCGAAATCCGCGGTTGTAAAAAAGATGTTCGAGCTGATAGCGCGATCACGCGTACCGATGGTCGTGATAGAAAACGTCTATTTTATGCTCCAGTTGAATTCAGGCAACGCAATGCAGTGGCTGGTCGATCGATTCGAGCAACTCGGATACCATTGGGCATACCGAGTGTTGGACTCGATGGGCTTTGGTCTGCCGCAGCGTCGCCGTCGCGTCTACTTTATTGCGTGCCTGGGATTGGACCCGCGCACCGTGCTATTGGCCGACGAGACCCCTGCACGCGTATCACCGCAGCCCGATCTGACAAAGCCTTTGGGTTTCTATTGGACCGAGGGGAGATCTGGCATTGGACTAACGGTTGACGGTATTCCGCCGCTGAAGGTGGGTTCCTCTCTTGGGATTCCCTCAGCGCCTGCGGTCCTCTTTCCCGACGGCGAGGTCCTGATGCCAAGTCTTGAGATATGCGAGCGGCTGCAGGGTTTCCCGTCAGGCTGGACGACGGTTGAGAATCATCAAACTGCAGGGAGAAATCCAAAATGGCGAATGGTCGGGAACTCCGTATCGGTTCCTGTGGCGCGCTGGGTCGCCGAACGAATCAAGTTGCCTGGGCCTGTATTGGAGTTCGAACGAGTTTCACTGCAGGATGCCCATCGGTGGCCAGATTCCGCTTGGAACATCGGAGAAGGCCGAGTAGGAGTCATTGCGAGCGATAAACCGATTGCCCTGGGGAGACCTTCGATTTCGGAATTCCGCGACTCGACATGGACTCGGCTGTCCGATCGCGCTTTGAACGGTTTCATTAGCCGTGCAACCGATGGAGGCCTTCGCATGCCGGAGGGCTTCCTTGAAGCACTTCGTAAAGCGGTTCGTAGAATTCCCTGACCCGAAAAGACTATAGGCGATGTCTCGTGTTTGAAGCAGGAACTATGCCAATCATATGTCTCTGGGGCTCAACCACTACCGGCTAAAGCCGGTAGGTTTCTTTTCGACTGAAAGTCGGGATTGCGGCTGAAGCCGCCCTAGGAATCCCCGGCTCAGAGCCGGCTCAAGGCTTGGTGGGCGCGGTGAT
>Ga0187861_10000464_pt1 | contig 47848 bp, 40 predicted proteins | sample June2016WEW_10_1_3_FD_132986 | JGI IMG/M metagenome (GOLD analysis project Ga0187861, IMG submission 132986) | Peatland microbial communities from SPRUCE experiment site at the Marcell Experimental Forest, Minnesota, USA - June2016WEW_10_100 | ecosystem: Environmental > Terrestrial > Soil >...
CGCGTTCTTCTTGTCGAGATAATTCCCGAACGCGCCCGCGAAATAGATCGTAGAGATCTCGTGGCGGGTCACTCCGGCCTCCTTCATGAGGGTGATGCAGGCCGCATGGACCGAGGCCTTGCTCATGATCAGGTTCTTGATGTCGTTTTCCGTGATGACAATGTCCTTGCCGATATCAGTCTCTTTTGCCCACGCAATGACATACTCCGGGAAGTGTGCGTTTTTACGGATCCGGGGATTGTTGATCTCCGTATTGATCCGCCCGGTCCGGTCGATTACGCAGGAGCAGAGAAGTTCGGCGAGCAGGTCGATCAGGCCTGATCCGCAGATTCCCCGGGGCCGGATCCCGTTGATGGTTGAGTACTTCGGGTTCAGGGTAACCGGGTCGATCGTGATCTCCTCGATGGCACCGGGGTTTGCCCGCATGCCGAAGAGGACCTCCCCGCCCTCCAGTGCAGGACCGGCAGCACCGGCGCAGGAGAACATCCATTCTTTGTTGCCGAGCACGACTTCGAAGTTCGTGCCGATATCGACAAGGAGCGAGATCTCCTCCTTCTCGCTCATGCCGCAGGCAAGGATGTCGGCAATAATGTCACCTCCTATGAAGTCGCTGACGGCCGGGAAAATGAACAGGCCACCGTTCGGGTTGCAGGTGATGCCGATGCGTCCGGCTGCAACGGACAGCGCCCGCCGGACGACCGGAACGTAGGGTTCGGCGATCATGTATGCGGGGTCGATGCCAAGGAGCATGTGCGTCATCACCGTATTACCTGCCACCACGACTTCGTAGATGTCCTCACGGTCAATCCCCGCCGTGTTGGATGCGGAGGTGATCGCCTGGTTGATACTTTCTGCAGCAAGGGACTGGAGCTTGGTAAGGCCGTTCTTGCGGGCAAAGTTTACCCGGGCAAGGATGTCCTCCCCGCAGCTGATCTGCTTGTTGTAATTTGAGGCAACGCTGACGACCTTGCCGGTGACGAGGTCCCAGAGGTAGACCACAATCGTTGTCGACCCGAGATCGACCGCGGCACCGAACACGCGCTTTGATGTGTCGTTCTCCTGGAGATCGAGAAGACGATATCCTCCGGGCACGAGGCCGATGGTCCCGGTTACCTTCCATTCGCTGTGGCGCAGGATCGCCGGGATCTCGCGGAGCACTTCAAGCGGGGCGTACATCTTCTCTGCCACCGGCCCGCCGCTTTTCTGGATTCCCCACAGCAGACGGGAGAGATCGGGAGAGGGATCAGCGAGGCTGGGCGGCTGGAGTTCGACATAGTATTTCCGGACAGAAGGGCGAAAATCGATCGCCTGATCCAGTCCCTCCACGAGGATCTTCTGTTCCTGGATGAGAGTGCTCTCGGGGACTAGGATATGGAGGTCGCCCTGCACCGTGGACTCACAGGCAAGGCACGCCCCCTTCTGCAGTTCGGCATCCGTGAAGAACCGGCCGTACTTCTGTTTGTCAAAGTCTACCCTTCCCGACTGGATGTAGACCACGCATTTGCCGCATTTCCCCTGGCCGCCGCAGACCACGTTCACGTTCAGACCGGCCCGCTGGGCGGCATCGAGGAGGGTTGTCCCCCGCTCCACATCGATCTTGCGGTAACTGGGAAGGAAGGTAACGGTCCGCATTTATCTCTTCCACTCCTCGTGCAGGAATTCCCCGATCTCGGCCGCGTCACGGGGACCGACGAGGACTTTCCAGCCGGTCGCCTCCTCGATCCGCCCGGAGAGCGGTGAGGCATACCCGGGGATGATCAGTTTCCGGTGCAAGACTTCATCCTCAACACCGAATTTTTTTATCGCGTCCCGAACTAAGGTCTCGCTCAGCTTACCTGCGGCAACGGCGGTCAGGACCGACAGCCCTTCGGTATCAACGATCAGCATGAAGCAGGGGACACGGCTGGATTCGAGATAGCCCTGGAGCGTGAAGAAAGTGAGCGAGAAGTTCACCGTCATCAGTACCGGTGCGTCCTTGTCCGGCGTCCCGACTCGGTACAGGCCGGGGTTCATCTGGATGGGCTTCTGGGGATCCGTATAGAGGTTCTGGCGGAGCGTGAGGGCGGCCTTTGTCGACCCGACTGACAACGGATCAGTGACAATGACCGATGCATATTTCACGATGCCCAGCGCGATCGCTGCGTCCTGCTGCCCGGTGGCGGTGGCATCAAGATAAACAGGATACCCGATCTCAGGGACTGAACGCGTGATCGCGAGCTGCCGTATCTGGGTGGAACGGGTGATGAACGCACCTAGTGTGTCCGGTGCCGGGTCAAGCACAAGATCCTGTATCCCCTCGGCTGTGCAGTCCTTCACCAGCTGGACAAGCCCGTCGAGCGTTGCAGCCCTGACAACCAGCGGGCAGCCGTACTGCCGGGCAAGCGCACACATTTCCTTATGGTTTTCCCCGGTCGCTGCATGGAGGAGCGGCCGGTAGGAGCCGCAGTGGACAAGGGCTGCCTTGAGCGCTGCAGGATCCTTTGCAATGAGCACCGGGGGCAGGTGCGCCTGTTCCTGCTCGACTGCCGCAACCGCACTGGCAAAGGTTTCCGCCGACCCGCTGGTATTCTCGATGGCAATGCCACTGAACCGGAGATCGGCTCCTACCCGGGTGAAGGTCTCGTCCCGCACCCGGAGGGTGACTGACGCAATCTCCGAAGCTGTCTGCGTATCCCTGACGCGGAAGACGATGCCCGGCGGGTGGTAAAACGTTTTCTCGTGCCGGTACAGGACCGTCTCTTCCCCGACCTTGAAGAACCGCTCGCCAACCCCGACCCTTACGAGCCGTATGGGGGGCCGCGTGCTCGCCCCGAGAATGGCTTTTGCCTCGTCGCTCAGGTACGGGCAGAGCTCGACATCCGCTTTCCCCCCGGCAAGTTTCATGGCGAACGTGAGGCAGGTCGGGTCGCCGCACTCCTTGCAGTTCTTCTTGGGGAGGAGCTTGTAGATGTCCAGTGCCTTGAGTGCCATCTTATCGCAACTCCGCGGGTGCTTTTTGTTTTTTCATGTCGGCGAATGCCTTCCTGAGAAGGGGGATGGTGCCAGGGTGGCGGATGCAGATGATCTCTGCGCCGGCCGCTGCTGCTGCGATATTGGTGTAGAACTCCCACTGGATCGCCATCTCGTCCTGCACTTTAGGTTCCGCTTCCCGCACTTCCTTGATTGTAAGCGTATCGATCGCGGAGCAGCACATCGGCATGGCGAGATCGGCATCGCCTTTGAGGGCGGAGAACCGGATCCGCTCCATGGCCGAATAGGAATATTCGAAGCCGTAGCCGAGGGCCCCGGTGTACGGGTCGATCACGATGTGGTCCCGCGGGACACCAATCTCTTTCAAGAGGATATTGAGCTGTTTTGCAAGGTTGATGTCGATAGGTGACTGTGCGATGATGGAGTGGTTGTAGGCAAGTGCGGCAGCCGCGATGCTGCGGTACCTCCCCGCCTCTGCAGTGCCGAGGAGGAGCCGCTCTCCCTGTGCCACTTCCCCGCATGTCTGGAATACCTCGCTGTCGATCTTCGGCTCATTGCTCCCATCGATGATCAGCGGGAGGCTGGATGCCAAAAGCACGTCTTGAACACATTTTCCGACCGAAGGAATGTCCGTAAAATTTCGCTGGCGCGTGCTGGTGAGGTAGAGCCGGATGAGATCGGCACCATAGGAAGCATCGGCAGCTTTTGCCCACTCGCTGACATTGTTGACCAAATCCCCGCAGTAGTTCTTAACGATCGGCGACCAGAATGCAGGATCATTGCAGATCTCAAGGGCGATGAGGGGGGAGGGGGAGTCCATACGGCTCTCGAGGAACGGAAGTGTTGTCCCGCCACCGATGCGGTACGAGAGCCTCCGTGTGCCCCCGTCTGCTTTCGTTGCGCCGAGCACTACTTCCCCGATGGTTGTGGTCCAGCCGAAATTGAGGTCGAATGCCATGGTTTTCTCACACCAGCGGTTTCATGCCCAGGGCTGGATGACCGACACGTTCAAGGAATACCATGAGGTCTTCGATCGTTGCTGCGGTTGTCTCATCCGCAATCTTTGCAAAGAAGCCGGCCAGCTTCCGTTCCTCCAGCTTCTTCTCCAGCCGCTCTTTTAATTCCTCCCTGAGCGCTGCCGGCATCCAGACCAGCCGCTCGATCCCGCCATCGCCCTGGAGGAACCGGTCTGAAAGGATGTAATTCTTGGAGATCCCGGCAAACCCGGGTGTCTGCGCCCCGCCGCCAATGGTGCCGGCGAGCGTGGAGAATGTCATACCGGAGGGGGTCATGCCCTTATACTCACGGTTGACTACCATGATCCCGTTCACTTCCGGCAGCATCAGGGCGATCGCCTCGAAACAGCCGCAGCAGGTCATCGGGAATTCCATGACACTATAGAGGGAGCAACGTTCGATCTCGCCGTGGCTGGCTTTTTTCACGAACCGGTTGACCCCCTCAAATTCACCGTTCTGGGCATTGATCACCGCCCCTTTCTCCACCGGCTGGTTGGCGCCGGAGGGGGATATCTCGCAGGCAATCTTCCCGTCAAGCCAGCTGATCGCTCCGCAGAGGGCGAGGCGCTCCGGGGTGATGATGCAGACATGGTTGGGGGCAAAGGTCTGGCAAAGCGTGCACGAGTAATAGGTACTCACGTCGCTGTCACGCATCCCCTTGATGCGGGCATCCCGCTCATCGTAGACCCGCTCCGCTTCGGCTTTTGCCTCGAGGACTTTTGTGCTGTCCGTAATCAGGGTGACTGCGACCGCGTCGAGCAGCCGGGGAAAGTCCATGCGGAACTTGCTTGCCAGGAGCTTTCCGATGTGCTCGATCCTGACTCCTTTTGCAACTGCTTCCTTCGAGATCCTCACCCAGATGAGGTCCCGTTGCGCAACATGCCAGGAACCTTCGCCGTAATTGACGAAGTTGTGGATCCGCCGCTCGAGTACCGGCTCGTAATCCTTCTTCATCGTCTTCCCGGCAACTTCGATGATGATGCCCAGCGGGTTGGCCGATCCCTCTTTCATCGATTCGATCTCGGGGCCGATGACCGTAACCTTCCCGTCCTCAATTTCTGAGGGCTGGCGCATCTTGAGCAGCTCGAAGGCCGGCGATCTGCCGCCGCCGAACTCCACGTACATCTCTTCCTTCCTTATGCTCTTTCCCTCGAATGCAGGAGAACACCCCATGGGAATCGGGATGGCGGTGACATTGACCCGGATGCCCTTTTGATCCAGCCCCTGCCGGACCACGTCTTCGGGAGTGGCATGGATCCACGTCCCCCCCTCGTATCCCCCAAGTGAAAGGATGGGGAAGCCGAGCACTCTCATGCCATCCACAAGGGCGATCTCTTCATCGGACAAACCGGGAAAGACGATCACGATGGCCTTGGCACGTTCGGCTGCATACGTGAGCAGGCGATGGGCGTCACCGGGAGTGACACCTCCAAACATCATGGCGACGCGGGCGATGATGTCAACGAAATGGATGCCGTGGAACGGTGCAGAGCCGAGGGGGATAAGACGGTATTCAAGGCCCAGCCGGACACCCGCCCCGGATAAGGAAGGGACAACCTTTCCGGCAAGAAACGTGAGCATATATTTTTCCTGCAGTTCACGGCAGATGCCTGCAGCACTCCCCTCGCTCGGGGGGGTGCCTACGACGAGTGCAAGGCCAAGGATACTTCCGTCGACAAGAGAATACCCGAGTTTGCGGATGACCGTGTCGCTGATAAAACCGGTATAGGGTACCGGCTCTTTGCCGGAGACTGCGGTCTGCTCTGCAAGGAGGCACTCGGATGCAACAATTGGGTTGTTCCCCATCTTCCCGAACACTTCCAAAGCCGCTTTCTGGTCATGGACCGCAATACCGGTCAGTGCGTAGGATATCGGAAGGTGATAGGCTGTATCTTCATAGGAAAACGACTGCCGGATGGCAGAAATTCTCGTTTTCAGCAGGTCTTCGCCATGTTTTTTGGCCAACTCAACGTCGGTCATTGTCCATTTCCCTCGCATCAAGGGTTACCCGGTAAAATAGATATAGTTTCGTTATAGGGTAAGAAGAAATCCTCTTATAACCTGCGTTTTAAGCAAAAATCTTACAATAAAGAAAATATATACGTTTAAGTTATATTCTTTATAAAGAGAGGCATAGCATGGGTAAAATACAAATCAGCAGAATTATTTCATCCCTTGTCCTGCTCGCAGCTGTTGCCATCTGTCTGCAGCCGGTTCTTGCAGAGAATAATACGTTATCCATCGCGTATCGCGGTGCCGGGGGATATTACATTGGTGATACCATTATCTTCGACGGGTACAACAGGGCGGGGAATGTTACGGTCCTGAAACTCAACGGCCCGGGACTGCCCGCTGGCGGGGTCCCGGTCTATGATCTCAACGGTAAGGAGGGGACCGGTAATCCCATTGAGGTGAAGGATGACAGCTCATGGCGATTTATCTGGTACACCTCAAATATCCAGGGAATCGACAAGATGCAGACTGCACGGTATTACATCACTGCTCTTGACTTTGGCGATCCGACACAGACTGCCACAACTTCAGTGATGATGAAAAAACCGGATTTTTACGTGGTCCCAACCCCGAACCCGCTTGAAACCGGCAATTACATCCAGCTATTAGGTACTGCTGAACAGGGGACTAAGGACATCCGCATTCAGATCAGCGATGTGAACGGGACCATCTTCCATACCTATGATACTTCAGCAACTGTATCGGGATATTTCACGTATGCTTTCCATGTGGATATGCAGCCGGGTGAATATTACGTGACTGTAACCAGTCCGTCAGTAAAAAACCCGTTCCGTACAACAATCACCGTCATCCCCCCTCAGCCTTCCCCTCCTGAGGGAAACGCCACGCCAGGTGCCGGGGGTCAATCCGGAACGACTCCGGTATTGTCATCATCACCGGTTACCGGGCTGACACAAAATCCACAGACCTCCTCCACACCAACCGGTACGTTATCCGTCTCATCAACACCATCTGGTGCACCCGTTTACGTTGATTCCGTGCCCAAGGGAATAACTCCCATTACCCTCGGAAATCTTACAACGGGCAACCACCTTGTGGAGATCAAATCTCCCGGCTATCTTACCTACTCCGTTCAGGCAACGGTACAGACCGGTGAAACGAAATCTATTTCACCGACCCTCATCAAAAACCCGCTCTCCCTTCCGGTATCACCTGTAACCGCTCTTGCGGGAGTTATCATCGCAGGAGTATTGTTCCTCGCTCTTTCAACACGACGGAAAAATACTTAATTTTTTAGTGTATCGTATCTGTCCTCGCACGTCGTCGGACATCCAAGACCATAATCTATATCGACGTCCGGGAATAATGGTGTACCCACAATCGGTGGATTATGGGGAAATATTCTTTTGTTGCTCATATGCCGGATGAACCCGGTTCACTTCACCGGGCTGCCGAGATTATTAAAAAATACAAGGGGAATATCAACCGTATCCAATTTGATCGCCGCATCGATCCCGGGACGGTTTTTTATGAGGTGACCGCATCGGAAGATGACTACCGGAAGATCACCGAAGACCTTGCCGGGATCGGATACCTGCAGACCTCGCTGAAATCGCTTGACTTCCTGAAGTTCTGCGTTTACCTCCCCCACCAGCCCGGGGCGCTCCATGAATTCCTTGGATATATTACCTCAGCCGGAGCGAACATCGCATTGATCGATTTTGATGATAATGGAAGGCATCCCGATCGTCTGACCGTCAGCCTCAACCTTGAGCAGAGCAGGGAAATTGACCGTCTGCTTGACCAACTCAAATCGCGGTACCGTCTCGAGATTGTTGAATATGACAAGACCGGAAAACATCTCGACGATACAGTCTTTTATGTCCGGTATGCTCAGGAGGTCCGCGAACTCATCGGGGAATCCGAAGATGCATTCCTGTTATCGTTCCTTGCCGATACCAACCACATCGCGCAGGAACTTATGGACCGGGGATGCAATCCTCATCAGGTTTTTGACAGTGTACTTGCGACGGGTCGTACCCTGAACACGACATTCGGAAATAATTTTTATGCATCTGTGCAGCGGTTTGCCATAACGTCCGATATCACGCTGTACTGCTTCCAGCCGCCCTGTGGTGGGAGCGTGTTCCTCATCAGAACACCGAAAGAACTGGTGATGATCGACACCGGCTATGGTATCTACCATACCGATGTCATGGCAATGGTGGCCCGGTATGGAATGGGCGGCATGAAAAACCTGTCACGTATCATCGTCACGCATGCAGATGCAGATCACTGCGGAGCAGCGGGCCACTTCTCCGTGCCCGTCTTCATGCATAAGAATACCCTTGAGATTATCCGGACCAACAACCGCGCCTACGGTTCGCGGAGCCAGGGATCGGTGCTTGAAGAGTTCTATACCAAGATGATCAACCTGTTCTCACAGTTTGCCATTCCTTCGGATATCCACTGTTTTTCAAGGCCGACAAGTGTCATGAGAGGGATCTTCCCGGTCATCGGAACGGTCACGATCGGGGGGCTGGAACTGGATGTGCTGGACGGGCTCGGGGGACATACCTGCGGGCAGGTGTTCCTCTATTCCAAGACGCACGGCCTGCTGTTTGCTGCCGACAGCGTGATCAATTTTGGAAGCCTGACAAAGGAGCGGGCGGATTACAGTTCGCTTGCGGCATTCCTCGTTACTTCAGTCAATGTCGACAGCGAACGTGCGAGACAGGAGCGTGTCGCCCTGATAGCACTCGCGGAAGAAACAGATCGTTCGCTCGCATCATCCGGCCGGCGCTGCCTTATCTGCGGAGGTCACGGAGCGGTGTCGGTTCTTGAGAACAGGAAGCTTGTTCCCGCTGGCGATCTTGAGCGGTACGAAGCCGGAACAAAAGGGTGAAAAATTCCGGTAACCGTTATATTGGAGTTTTTCAGGGATTTTGGTTTTACGCCGGTTTTATTTAATGTGGAGACAAGTAACGATAGCGGTTACTTCAGGAACAGATACCAGACTTCCACGATTACGATGCATAACACAACTCCTATCCCTATCACCGTCATATAACTGATTTCCGCTGGCTCTTCCGCCATGTGAAACTCACGACAGCGGCCAGATAGCCACGAAAATTAAGCCTCGGTCATATGCTGTATAAACGTATGCATCATCCCACTGAAACCCGCTGTCCCGGTCGCTACATTGAAAAAATCAGGGAGCAGTAAAAGCCCCTACACAATGAGAGAGATCAGGTCATGCTTGGTGATGACGCCCCGCACGACCCGTCCCTCGACTACGAGGACTGCATGGTTCTGCTGCAGGATATTGACTACGGTCTCAACATCCATATCTGGTGGCACCGTGGGAAAACCCGGTTCCATGAAATCCCGGACAAAGAACAGGTGAGTCTTGTGCAACCGCTGCTGCTCAATCGCCTTCACAATGACGGATTCGGATATGCATCCGACCGGGACGCCCCGTTCGATCACCGGCAATTGTGAAATATTATTCTTTTCGAAGATCTCGACGGCACGGCTGATCGCATCCTGGGGCTGCACTGACAGGACGGGCGTATGCATGATCTGGACTGCCCGGATCTTTCGTGGTTCCGCGCTGTTGAGGACGACAATGATCTTGTTGAGCGTGCTGACCCGCGGATCCACGTTACCCGCTTCGATCCGCGCCACCATGGACTGGCTGATCCCGGCGCGTCGGGCCAGCTCGGTCTGCTTCAGGCCGAGCGCTTCGCGGCGCGTGCGGAGTTCCTCCGGTGTTGGGATGTGCATTATTCATTACTGATAGTGATAGTAAGTTATCAACCTTATCCTAATGTCGAGTTAGGTTGATTTTTCGTCATCGCCAGTAAGTATCCTGAAGCGCTGAGAGGGAGAAAATGTTTGTGAAGGTACCCCTCTTTTATGATCGGCAGTTATTTTTTTTACAGGTTTTGTCATCTATTTTCTGCCCCAGTGCAAAATTCTTTTAAAGCTCTGATCGTATAGCTGATAACGATAATCCAATGAGCATGATGTTGGATTAGTGTTCTCTATGAATGAGTTCCCAGAAAGTGACGATGACGAAGAGAACCATCGGGTATTCTCTTCCCTTTTTACAGCACCTGATGGCATTCTCTGGCATAGGGGGAGACTGCCCTTGTATCCGACGGAAGCCGGCCATGTTCCTTCCATTACAAATATTGGGATTTCTTACCTGTTCTTCCAGTACAGGCAATACTGCGGGCTGAGTACCCCATGAACGATCGATGGGGTGAAACCCCTATTGATATGAGCCGGAAGGTTCTCGGAGACGTCCAGTCCTGTGTCCCACTTGTCCCTCATATAATACAAGATACCTCCGCAAAGACCTTACAGAATCTTCAATCCCAGAAAAAACAGAATCACCGTAGCGCGATACGGCGGGAAACCTGTATCCCCCGCGACACGCTTTTTACCGTCTGCCGCAACAACACCTATCATATTATCAGCGAGAACTATTCCTACAAGACCGAATCGTATTATTCTATCCTCCGGCATGAAATGGATGGTATCCCGGTACAGCCGTCAAGCGCTGCCGTGCTCGACGCGTATATAGTACCAGTCTGCCTGGAGCGGGCGCACCTTGCCGGCATCCCGGTTTGCGAATGGGGGATATCCCAGGGTTATGCGCCACTGCCGTCAATCCTCTACGGACTGAACTATTTTGCCACAACATCGGACTATTCAGTTGTCAGCGACAACGACATGGCAAAAGAGATCATCAAGCACATCACCAACAAGGGAAAGTATCCATTCTGCTACCAGAAACTGGACGACGGTGCAGAGATCGAGTCCTGCAGGGCAATCTTCGGGAAAACTGCGGGAAGCTGCCACAGTTCCGCGGATATTGCACGGCGTGTTTACGATCTCTTTGCTATTCCGCTTGTCACTATTAATTTCGTGAAATACAGCAACCGCTGCCTCCTCTCCTCTCTCTCTCCAACAAAATATTCCCAGCTCGCCGGAGAAGAGCGCACGCTCCTCTCGGCATACCTCTCACACCAGGAGTTCATATGAGCCGGCTCGGTATTTTCGTTGACCGTAAGACGCTCTCAAACTCGGAGCAACTCAACGCCCTGATCCGGTGCCGGGACGTGGCCGAGAACAAGGGACACGAAGTGGACTTTATTTTCCCGGTGGATATCAGGAAGATCACGAAAGTGGATGCGCTCTTCATCCGCGCCCGGACCGACCCGATGAACGTTACGTACGTGGCCGCACGGATGGCGAGTTTCCACGGTATCCCGGTGATCGACGACCCTCAGTCCATCCAGATCTGCTCGGATAAAATCAATATGTACTCGCACCTGATCAAAAACCACATCTCGCTCCCGAAAACCGTCTTCCTGTCCAAACAGGATCTGACCGTTGAAAGCGTCACCCGCCTGTTCGATGAACTGGGCTCCCCGCTCATTGTCAAGGAACCCTCAACATCGTTCTCGCTCCGTGTGGAAAAGGTGAACGATATTGCAGACTTTTTCCGGGTTGCCCATCGGTTTATCCGGCTCTCCGACTGGATCGTTGTCCAGCAGTATATCGAGAGCAAATATGACTGGAGAGTTGGCGTCCTTGACGGGAATCTCCTGTATGTCTGCAAGTATACCATCCCTTCAGTCACGTTTAAGATCCAGGCCTCGGTCAATGGACATATTGTCTATTGCGGGGTCGAGAGTGTGCCGGAAAAGGATGTCCCCCCTCACGTGGTCAGGCTCGGTATCGAAGCGGCAAACGCGATCGGAAATGGCCTGTACGGAGTGGACATAAAGAATAATAACGGCGATGCGTACGTTATTGAAGTGAATGATAACCCCTCTCTTGAAAGCGGTGAGGACACACATTACCCCCGGGTCTACGAACATATCGTTGACCACCTGTTCGCGAAGTGAGACCATGGATCAAGACTGGCTGATTCGTGCCGAGACTATCTGTTTGCGCTGCAGTGGACAGTGCTGTAACGATGCGCATCCCCCGATATCTGAACACTGTTACCGCAGGCTCCTTGCTGAAGGTGTACCGGGAGATGCCTTTGAGCGGAAGGGGTACCGCTATCTCAGGACCCGCAGGGATGGCACCTGCACGTTCCGGACGGGGGGCAAATGCGCGATCCATACCATCAAACCCGAGACCTGCCGGGCAGGTCCGTTCACGTTTGACGTAAAGGGTGATGTGATCGAAATCTTCCTGAAATTTGAGAAGATATGTCCGATTGTCCGCCTTTTCAAAGAAGTTCCTGATGCCTATGAGCAGCAGTATACCCTCGCAGTAAAAAACATCACCCATCTCGTTTCAAACCTGACCGACGAGGAAATTAATGTGATCTGCAGGATCGAAGAGCCGGAGACTGAAAAGGTAGCGGAAATCCCAAGGATATACAGTGTGTCCCATGACCATCGGGACTGAACACGAATTCTCCATCAACGACCGGCAATTCCATGCCCTACCGGTTTCCGACAAGATCCTCAGGGAGATCTGCGGGAGATACGAAAGCGAGATCCTGTTCGGGGACGTGAAACTGGGTAAGGAACTCCAGAAGACCGTGCTCGAGATGGTCCCACGCTCCCCTGCAGAGGATCTCGCGTCACTGGAGGCACAGCTGATGAAAGGGCTGGCAAAATTCAACCATGTTTTTTCTGACCGCTACTATCTTCTTGGCCTTGGCATGCACCCCACTGCCCATATAAATGAAATTCCGGTCTGGGATCACGATGAGGGGGAGTATTACGAAGTGTACGACCGGCTCTTCAACATCCACCAGCACGGCTGGCTGAATATCCAAGCCCTCCAGATCAACCTCGCTTACCAGAGCAGCAGGGAACTCGTGATCTTGTACAACAAGATTCGCACCCTCATTCCCTGGCTTGTTGCCGTGACCGCATCCTCCCCCATGGTCGAAGGTAAGCTGACCGGAACCTGTGACAACCGCCTCGTATATTACCGGGAGAACCAGAAAGAGATCCCACGTATCTGCAACAGGATCGTGCCGGAGAAGATCCGGTCGGTTGCAGATTACCACATTCAGCAGGAGGAAATTTTTTCAGAGCTCCTCTCCCGTGACGCCGGGATTCTCTGCGAGGAATGGGTCAATTCCAGCGGGGTCATCATCCGCTTCTCGCGCAGGTGCCTTGAGATCAAGGCGCTCGACGAGCAGGAATCAATCCGGTCCGATATGGCGGTGTGTGCCTTTGTCCGGTCTCTCCTGCGTTGCCGCTCCCTCCCGGTTGAAACGGACCATGAGGCACTGCTGGCACTGACGGAAGATGCCATCCGGAACGGAACCGCCGGACTAAAACAGGAACTCGGGCATCTTTACGATGCCGCATGGCAGCGTGCAACTGCGGATGAACGGTGCTACCTGCCCATCGTAAAAGAGAGGATTCACAACGGAAGTCTTGCAGAACGAATGGTTGACCGCATCTCCCACGGCGAGGAGATTACCCCGGTCGTATCTGATATGGCACGGTGCCTTAAAACGAACCGCTCCTACGGGCTTTAATCTGGAACTTCTGCTTATTATGACTCTGGAGGTAAATCGAAGAACGCTATTGCGTTCTTCTCCAGTCTGCCCTTTCTTATGGAACGGCAGACATCATTAAGAACGGTACCAGACCACACTCTCTCAGGACCGGTTGCGATGACAAGGACGTTACTTTCCGAAGCAGAAGGATATTTACTACTGGCAGGCGCCGATATTCCAGTACCGCACTATCATGTTGCCACTACGCAGGACGATGCTGCCCGTGCTGCCGATTCCATAGGATATCCGGTTGTCATGAAGGTGATCTCACCGGATATCGTCCACAAGAGTGATGCCGGAGGTGTCGTCACGGGCATACGTTCTACCGCGGAAGCACGGTTGGCATTCGATCATATTGCCCGGAATGTTCAGGCCCACAGTTCCGGCGCGAAGATCACCGGTATCATGGTAGAGCAGCAGATGGCACAAGGGCTTGAACTGATCGTCGGGGGGAAAACCGATCCGGCATTCGGCAAGGTCATCACCATCGGGTTCGGCGGGAAGATGGTCGAGCTGCTGAGGGATATCTCCATCCGCGTTCTTCCCATCGATGAGAGTGAGATCCGAACCATGGTCAGGGAGCTGAGGAGCTACCCGCTGATCGCCGGTTATCGTGACGAACCGGCGCTGGACGAAGCGTCCCTTGTGAAGATCATCGGTTCTGTTGCCGGGATGTTCCTGTCCGATCCCCGTATCAGCGAATTCGATATCAACCCCCTGATCCTGTACGAAACGGGAGGGTGCGCGGTAGATGCACGGTTTTACCGGGATGATACACCTCCGACCGTTGACACTATCGCAGCCCGGGAAATGCCCGTCAGCCTTCTCGATATTCATTCCATAGCTGTCGTAGGGGCATCGCAGGACCCGAACAAGGTCGGGTACGCGATCTGCCGGAACCTGCTCGTGTTCCCCGGTACTCTCTACCCGGTCAACCCGAAGAGCCCCACGATCCTCGGGCACACTGCATACCCGGACCTTGCATCCATACCGGAAAAGGTCGATCTCGCGGTGATTGCGATCCCGGCACCCGGCGTTCCCAAAGTTATCAACGAGGCAGGACTGAAAGGGGTGCCTCTTTCCATCATCATTTCATCAGGATTCCGTGAAAGCGGAAATGTTGGGCGGCAGCTTGAAGACGAGATCCTATCGACTGCACAGCGCCATAGCATGCGGATCATGGGCCCCAACTGCCTTGGGCTCATGCTCCCGTATCAAGGGATCAACACGACGTTTGATCCGGTCTCCCCGAAACCCGGAAGGATCGCCTTCATTTCCCAGAGCGGCGCGATCATTACGACCATCATCGACTGGAGCCTGCCGGAGGAGATCGGTTTTTCTGCGGTTATCAGTGTCGGTAACCAGTCCGATCTCACCTTTGAGGACTTCATCCGGTTTGCCGGGAGCGATCCTGCCACTCGGGCGATCATCCTCTATATCGAACAGATCCGGTCCGGCCCGCGTTTCATGGAGACTGTCCGGAAGGTATCCCCGACAAAACCGGTTGTTGCCATAAAATCCGGATCCTCGCGGATCGGACAGAAAGCCGCTTCGTCCCATACGGGCTCCCTGGCCGGGAGTTTTGAAGTATACATGGCAGCCTTCCACCAGGCCGGGGTTATCCCGGTCAGTTCCATCCGGGAAGCCTTCCAGGCAGCCGAGCTGCTCTCTTCCGAGGGATACCCGAGGGGAACCCGTGCCGTCGTCATCACCAATGCCGGGGGGTTTGCTGTCCTGTCGTCCGATTATGCCGAGAGGTTCGGAATCGAAATGATCGAATTCTCGTCCGAACTTACCGGCGAACTAAATGCCGTGCTGCCGGTAAACTGGAGCCGCGAGAACCCCATTGATATGGTTGGCGACTCCAGTGCAGACCAGTTCGCCCGCACGTTCGATATCATGATCCGTCATCAGGACATCTGGGACATCGCGTTTGTGATCGCGGTACCCACAGCCATCTCCGATCCGATCCGGGTGGCAAACGAGATCGTCCGTTTTTCCAAAAATACGCACAAAATGATCGTCGGCTGTATGATAGGCGGCGACAGCATGAAAACGCCGCTGCGCATCCTGCACGATTCACAGATCCCCAACTTCCCGGACCTCGAGGATGCCTTCAGGGCAGTAGGCAATATCTGCCGGCACAAGTGCAGTTCCGGCTTGCCGGAATGCCGGCATGAGTAAAAAAAATGCCCGGTTCAGAGAGTGATCTTTTTCAGGATCCGGCCCTCCCTGAAGACCGTAATCCCCCCGCCGCTCTGCGACACGACAATACCGACAGCATGGGTAACCTGCGTGATGGCGGCAACCGAGTTGTGGCGGGTTCCCATCCCGGGGGGAAGGGAGACGTTGCTCGTGTCCACCGTGATATAACGGCCCACAGATTCAACAAACCCGTCACCTGAGATGACGAATGCACCATCGAGCTGTGCGAGGGCCTTGATATTCTCCTTGAGATCAGGGTTTGTGACAATGCGCAGCTCCGGCCGGTGGCCCTCAAACGGGTTCAGGATAATCTGGCGGGATTTTTCCAGCACGTTCCTCGTATCCCCGATCAGGAACGTGGTGCCGACCGGTTTTCCTTCCCGGCCTTCAATCGAGATCTCGGTACAGATGTGGAAGACCGCGTCGAACACTTCCTCTTTCACATCCGTGTCCGCGACAACCATATCTTTCCAGGTATCGGTGCTGATCCGTACTTCCCCCCCGCGTTTGCGGTCCGTGATATCGTTGCCGATACAAAGGATTTCGATGATCCTGCCCTGTTCATCCCGGATCGCCTTGTTGATCCATGCGATCCAGACGCGATCGCCGTTACGCCGGACATTCTCGCTGACATTGACCGCATAGCCTTCGGCATTGAACCCGATGTCGTTTGCCATCATCGAGAGCCCGTGCTGGACGCGGGCTTTCTCGGGAACGATCGTTCCCACGACATTTTTTCCGATCACCTCTTCCGACGTGTAATCAAAAAAAGTCAGGGCATAATTGTTGAAGAATGTGATATTCCCCTGCGTATCCATCCGGATGATAATGCTCTGGGTGTTCTGCATCATGTCGCGGTATTTTGCCTCGCTCTCCCGTAGTGCATCAGTGATCTTCTGCTTTTCCGAGTTGTCGGTGACGACAAAAGTCCCGCCCTTTGTGATATCACCGGGATCAAGCGGCTGCACCTGGAGGTGGCAGGGAACGGATGAGCCGTCTTTTTTGATGAGCCGGCAGTCTGCATGCCCGAGGCCCTGGGTATCCTTCCGGATCAGGAATTCACGGCAGATCTGTTCGAACTCCTCACGAGTCTTCAGCAGCGTGCGTAACTCCCTGCCAACCAGTGCCGTTTCCGTATACCCAAGCATGGAAACAAAGGGTCGGTTCACCCATTCGAGTATGCCGTTGCGCATCTGGAATATTCCGAGAGGAGTTGCGGAAAGGATCGTTGCCAGCTGCTCGTTCTGGACCTTAAGCTCGCGCTCAGCTTTTTTCCTGAGCGTCGTCTGCTTGATCAGGTTGACCATTTCCATAAACTGCGGGCGGATATCCCCGGATTTAGGAAGAGTGATCTCCGTCCCGTTGTTCACTTCCTCAAGGGCGAGCCTGTACGGACTTCTCCGGCAGAGGAGGATAACCGGCGTCGCATTTCCCTGGGTCTTGAGGTATTTCAGGAAATCTATCCCGTTCATATCCGGCACGAATTCGATCCCGTTCACATCGGGCATCTGCTCGTAGGAGACAATAACGTCAAAGGTCCTGCCGCGGAGTTTTTCTATTGCCTGTTTTATGGAATGGGCCTGCTCAACCCTGATCTCCCCGGTCTTCTCAAGAAACGTGCGGATCTGGGCAAGAAGATCGGTATTGTCATCAATAAACAAAACAGAGATCATCGTGCATCATCCGGTAAAACCACGTGGAATTAACTATTATCAGGTGGATGGTTGAGCGATAAATAGTTGTTGAAAACGGGATATTTTTCAAAAAACAGGGGAAAAATCAAAATATTTCAGTTCTGAGTCTGGAGGATTATTCCAGAATTTTCTGTCAAACCCAATCGAATAAACCCTCAAAAAAATCTCCGAAAAAGAATGCCAGGGCGAAAGGAGTAAAAAGAGTGCTTAGTCTTCCGTATGGGAGACGATCGCGAGTTGGTACATCCAGTCCATCAGCGGGTGACATTCCTCGACAATACATTCGAGATCGCACCCGATACAGGGTATCAACTCATCGCCAGCCATCAGGTCGGACGGGTTGACCGGCATCTGTTTTGCCCGCAGAAGATAGGTCTTGATCCCGTCTTTTTTGAACTCCTCCCGAACGATGAGCCCGCTCTCCTCCAGTTTTTTGACAATTCTGGAGCACTTCCGGCTGTCAACGCCGAGCTCCTTCCAGAGCTCGCTCTGGAGCACGCCCTCCGGTTTCGACTGAATCAGTTTCAGTCCTTCATCAGCAGGATCTCCCACAGTATCCACCTTTTATCAGATCAGATTACCGGTGCGATGGTGAGGATGTTATTCCCCCGGATCACGACGGTCCCGAGGCTTCTTCCCCGCTGGTTGTCGACGAATTCAAGGGTCTCTTCCATGTGGATGTTCAGATATTCATCCACCGCAACGAGGCGCCCCTGCAGTTTCCGGCCTTCGTCTTTGATCTCGACTGAAATTTTCGAATCCACCAGCGCAAACACTTTTTTTATTGGCAAAACAATTCCGTTAACCATCTGCCCTAATTTGGGATGTAAGATAATTAAAGTTTGCCCATACACCACAGAATTGCCACGTTCCCACTGTTTCCGGGGGACTGCCTCCATCAGTCCCGCATCCGTACAATCACAAAAGAGAAAAATTATTCCTGGGGCAGGGGTTCCCAGCGCTTTTTCAGTTCTTTCTCAACACCCGGAAGCGTGGTGTACTCCATCTCTCCAAGCGAGAGCCGGTGGGGCTCGAACGGGCCCTGGGCCCGGATTATGTCGGCAAGCTCGTTGCACCGGTTACGGACGCGATCGAAAGCCGGGTCATCGAACATATCCGCAGGGCCGATCAGTTCGCCGTTGCAGAGCTGGAACCCGAAGCAGATGACCCTTGGGGGTCCGTCAAACCGGGTGCAGTTCGCTTCGGAAAGGCCGACCGGCATGAACGGGCCGTGATGGGAGCCGCGCATCCAGCCGGCAACCAGTACCGGTATACAGAACGGTTCGATCACTTCTCCGACCGCTGGGAAACCGCTCTGGGACCTGACGATCATCACCGGGTCGTCCTTGCCGACATATTTACCTGCCAAGAGGCTCAGCCGCTGGGTGCTGGTCGAGGCAGCGATCTCCCCGTCCCGCTTGAAGACATGCTTGATCACGTACCGCGACGGTGCACCGATGTAGACCAGCAGGCTGTAAATCTCCTCGGGGCAGTTGAACAGAATTTTGCGCTTCTCGACGAGGTCATGGACTTCGAAGACGAACCCCTTATGCATCGAGGGGTCGATGACGAGGCCCGCGGTATTGAACGGGTCGGCAAAGATCTTGTACAGGAAGAAGTTCCAGGCTCCTGGCTCGGTCTTGTCCGCCATGAAGACGAGAATAGGATCCGACCCTCGCTCCTCGAACTCCATCTCGGCAACGCCAGGGCCCATCCCCTTGACATTGCCAGAGAAGGCGTCGGCGAGCATATCCTGACCGGCACCGTAAAGCTTGAGGCCCTTTGCAATCTTCGTGCACTCCATGAAGACATCCCAGGCAAGTTTGTGGACCTTGGTATTATCCACGCCATGGGTATGGGTCATGATCAGTTCGAGATCGTCACCGCAGTGCGTGACGAAGGAGTCGATCAGGAGTTTACCTTCCTGTTCCTTGAGAAGCTTCTGTGCCTTCTCCAGAAGTTTCGGGTGGATGCGGGAGTGTCCAGGGTAACTTCCCACATCCGCCTTAATCACGGAAATCGTGGTTTTCGGCATGAGACTTCACAGTATGAGATCTCTTTCGGATACTAAAAGATTGCGGGGGTTATTATTTGAGGGATTTCCGCACGAGCGATGCCGATCCGTATGCACCGAATGCCCGGAAGAAGACGAGGCTTTCGGCATATGCCATCGACTGTATCGCGTGCTCGGTCCCTTCTTCAAGGGAATAGAGGTCTTTGAAGAATTCCTTTATTGCCATCTTGCAGTTCCCGTCGAATATCTGGCGGTCGGATTTCCCGGGGTTTGCGGGCCGGTATTTCTCCAGCGTCCAGTCCTGGATGCTCTTGTAGAGCGAGGGTTCGTACACTTTCAGGGTGCTGAACACTACATCCTGCCAGAAGGTGCCGACATTACCCTTGATGATATCCCCCTTCGGGAAATGGAGGTTGATCAGGTCCCGGGGAGTGCCGGTGATCCCGTGCTGCGCGATCCCGACCTTAAGCTTGTTGTCCCGTAGGGCTTTTGCGATCGCCTTCGTCTGGGGGATATCGATGGAGAGCTGTTCGACAACATTCCCGTTTGCATCGTACACATGGCCGTGCGTGCTGCCGTTTGCTATGGCGAGCACGTGGGGAAACACATCATTCTCATTGAGCGCCCGGATGAACGTAACGGCCTCCTCGGGTTTTGTCAGGACAAGCCCACTTCCGTCCTTTCTGCCGATCTCTCCCACTTCAACTTCGAGACCATACTCCCTTCCATTCATTCCTTTTTTGATATAATGGGCGAGGTCAGAGGTAATCCGGATATTCGGGTCAAGCTCTTCCTGGACATTCTTTCCTTCGAAGTTGAAGAGGTGGGAGGCGTCGATCGCAAATGAGGTATAGCCGGCAGCAATCTGTGCATCGATCAGCTGTTTGGTGCTGTCAACCTCCCCGGCATCACCTTTCTTGATGGTGATGTGATCCGCGTGGAGGGCCCACGCGTCAAACCCGATGGCTTGTGCGGCCTCGTTCATCCTTTTTGAGAAATCCTGCGGGGTGAGTCCTGTATATCCACCCTTGAGGTCGCACTCCGACCGGGCAAGTTCCATGAAGACTGCTGAGTCTGTATCTTTGGCTGCCCTGAAAATGCCTTGTGCTACCGATGCTATCCGGACGTTCGCCGCCATGACAATCGCCTTGTGGCCGGAGACTGCGTTGAGGATTGTCGAGCCGGGGATAGGACCAAAATCATTCTTCTTCATACTGCATCAATCCTGTTTATTCACCCTTCATGCATAAATTTTTCAATCAGTGCGATCTCTTTTTTGCCGCCTACATAGATAGGTGTGATCTCATCGATGGCACGGGGGGTAATGTCGAGAATATCAGTGTTCCCATTGCTGATCGCCCCGCCGGCCTCGTGGATGATCTTTCCCATCGGATTTGCCTCGTAGAGAAGGCGCAGTTTTCCCCTCTCTTTTCCCTTGAATCCGGGGTAGGAGAAGACGCCCCCCTTGTGGAGAATCTGGTGCACATCGGCGACAAAACAGCCGCTGAACCGGAGTTTGTATCCTGCCTGCTCGAGATCCCCGATCCACCGGGCATGGGCGGGGAGATAATCCTTTCGGAGGGCGCCGGGGGCATAGATCCTTCCTTCCGGGATCCTGATGTCCCGGTGCCTCAGGACGAATTCGCCGGACTCGTCCATGACAAATTCGTGGACTCCCTTTCCCGTCGTGAAGGCCATGATGGTGAGCGGGCCGTAGAGCATGTACAGGGCGGCAACCATCGTTGCACCCTTGCCAAGCACATGCCCCGGATAGATCCCGATGATGGATCCGGTGCAGAGATTTACGTCAATGAGCGAGGACCCGTCAAGCGGGTCGATGACGACCCCGAAGTCGTTCTTCGGGTTCTCAACCTCGATGACCTGCTCCTGTTCTTCAGTTGCGATATACCTTACGAGACGAGAAGATTTGAGTCCTGAAATGAACACCCCGTCAGCATACTTGTCAAGGGGCATCTGCTCTTCGCCATATACGTTCCGGGTTTTCTCATCCACCGAATCTTTCATGCAGGTGCAGAGAAAACCCTTCCTGACACCATGGGCCTGGTCGCTCAGGAAGAGAATTAACTCCGCCAGGTTCTTTTCTGTTCCCTCGCTGACAAGGAAATCTTTGAGTTTCATGTCTTACCACTTTCCTCTACCACAAAGAGCATGCAACCATGGGATATCCACCCGGATGTGAGTAGTTGTTTGATGCCGATGTTTATCAGGATTATTATCTTGTTGTACCGGCTTACCTGCCTCAGTTTGGGTCAAAGGGAGGAGCCATCAACACACATGTTCCGATCTCCCGTTTCAGCAGATCTGGCAGGTGTCATAGGAATGACTGAAAATTTTTTCCCGGACCGTGATCCCATTTTTTGGAGAAACACAAATCCGCTCTAAAAAATCCTGTCGAGAGAGAAAATCATCAGAATTTTTCGTGTGTGTCCATTCAGGAACGGCGGCGTTCATCGTAACTGGGGGTATGATCGACAAGGATAAAAAAAGAAAATTCAGTTCGTGCCAGGAACCGTTGTACCAGCCGGAAGGTTCCCGAAGGTCACTTCCAGTATACCATTTTTGAACGATCTCTGCATCGATCCCGCATCCACCAAGGGCAGAGATGCAGTCGTGTGGTAGTGATGATCCGCATCCCTTGCATCGATGACGAGCGTGCTTCCCGTTATCTCAAGCTGTATCATGTCATCCTTTGCTCCGGGAAGTTCGATAATCACTTTGATCTCATTCCCGATCTGATGGACTTCGGTAACGGGTTCCCGGGTGGCTCGGGGCGGGATAGCCGGGATTTCTGCCATCCCGGCGGATGTTCCGCCGTTGCGGAAGACGATCCGGTAACCGTAAACCTGCGGGGTACCGGGCGAACATATCGTCCATCTGTTCAAACATATCCATAGAGTCTTCAGTCATTGTCATCACCTCGTTTTCGGTATTATGCTTTCCCCAGTTTCTTTTCCAGAGACTCTGTCAGCGTTGTGATCTCTGCAAAGTCCTTATTTCGTGCATGGACCGCTGAACGGAGCTTGCCGGCCAGCTTATCATCGATCTTCTTGTGAGCCATGCCGGCCCGGGAGATCAGCAGCGAAGCCTTGTCAAGGATGGTACGCTGCTCTTGGTTGTACAGCATCTCCCATGCATGCCGTTCGGACTGATCGATCGCATCCTGGTCAAGAGATCCCTTCGCTTTGAGCAGAGCTGCATTGAAGTGGGCCTTTGTCAGCATCACGTTATTGATCGCGTCCTTGCGCTCCTGTTCGTTCCTGCCGCCCATCTGGATGATGAAGTTACGCATCGCCTCCATCTTTGCCTCGCGGACAAGCGCCTCGATATCTGCGCCAACATAACCATCGGTCTGTTTCACCAGTACATCGACATCGACATCCTCTGCAAGGATGTTACCGGTCTCACCACCGAGGTAGACCTCGAAGATCTTCTTCCTGCTCTCCTCGTCGGGCGCAGGTACGTAGATGTGGCGTTCGAGGCGGCCCGGACGGAGCAGGGCATCGTCCAGCATGTCCGGCCGGTTGGTAGCCGCAAGGATGGTAACATTTTTAAGTTCTTCAATCCCGTCAAGCTCGGTAAGGATCTGGGAGACCACGCTTTCCGTTACATGGGATGACCCCTGGAAGCTGCCCCGCTTGGGCACCAGCGCATCGATCTCGTCGAAGAATATGATCGAAGGGGATGCCTGCCGGGCCTTACGGAAGATCTCCCGGATACCCTTTTCTGATTCTCCGACCCACTTTGAGAGCAGTTCGGGTCCTTTCACCGCGATGAAGTTACACTCGCTCTCGTTGGCCACGGCCTTTGCGAGCAGCGTCTTACCGGTACCGGGAGGGCCGAACATCAGGATCCCCTTGGGGGCCTTGGTCTGGAGCCGTTCGAACACATCCGGATATTTGAGCGGCCACTCCACGGCTTCCCTGAGTTCCTGTTTCACATCCTCAAGCCCACCGACCTGCTTCCAGGTGATATCCGGCATCTCGACGAGCACCTCGCGCATGGCAGAAGGTTCGACATTCCTGCGCGCCTCAGAAAAGTCGTCGTTGGTCACCCTGAGTTTGTCGAGCACCTCGGAAGGGATCTCCTCGTCGATCTTGATCTGCGGGATCACCTTGCGGAGCGCATGCATCGCCGCCTCCTTGACCAGCAGCGCAATGTCTGCCCCGACAAAGCCGTGGGTGATGTTAGCGAACTCCTCGATCTTCACATCGTCCGCCAGAGGTACCCCCCGGGTGTGCACCTGGAAGATCTCCAACCGGCCTTTCTTGTCCGGAATACCGATCTCGATCTCCCGGTCGAACCGCCCGCCGCGCCGGAGTGCGGGGTCTAGGGAGTCCGGCAGGTTGGTCGCCGCGATGACGATGACCTGCCCGCGTCCCTTGAGGCCGTCCATGAGGGCCAGGAGCTGGGCGACGATGCGCCGCTCGACTTCCCCCTGCACTTCCGCACGCTTCGGCGCGATTGAATCGATCTCGTCGATGAAGATGATCGCGGGTGCATTCTGCTCCGCCTCTTCGAACTTCACGCGGAGTCCCTTCTCGCTTTCACCGTAATACTTGCTCATGATCTCGGGGCCGGAGAGCGAGATGAAGTGGGCATCCACCTCGTTTGCCACCGCTTTTGCAATCAGGGTTTTGCCGGTGCCCGGGGGGCCGTAGAGCAGTACCCCCTTGGGCGGCTGGATCCCGAGGCGCTCGAAGATCTCCGGGTGGCGGAGCGGGAGCTCGATCATCTCTCGCACGAGCTGCAGTTCTCGGCCAAGACCCCCGATATCCTCGTAATGGATATCGGACAATTCGGGTTTGCCCTCTTCGGCTTTGTAGGCCTCTTCCTTCAGTTCGATGTCGGTGTCATCGGTGACGATCACCATGCCCTTGGGGGCCACCTTCGTAATTATGAGGGTAATGGAGTTGCCGATCACATCGACACGGACAGACTGTCCTTCGATCACAGGCCGCCCACGCAATACCCGGGAAAGATACTGTTCACCCCCGACAAGGCGTATCGGCTGGGTAGGCTGGACCACGATCTTCTTGGCATATTCGGCCTCAGATTTTCGGATCCTGACCTTCTCATCAATACCGGTGCCCGCATTCCCCCGGATGTTCCCATCAATGAGGAGCGTGGCAAACCCGGTATCCTGGGCAAACCCCGGCCAGATGATTGCAGCGGCCTTCTTCTTGCCCTGGATCTCGATTACATCTCCGGAGACCAGGCCGAGTTTTTTCATCACCTCGATACTGAGCCGTGCAATACCCCGGCCGGCATCGTCGTGGGCTGCTTCCTTTACCGTAACTTCAAAATAATCCTTTTCTTTCATCGTAAAACACCTCGTACATTGAAGGTTTACCATTAGTTAGTGCTACACACTATATAAATACTCTGCCATTATCAAACCCCCCTTTTGCCGGGCAATACGAGGGAGTATCCACATTCATGATAGAAAGCGGCGATTTTTAACACAAAAAATTCTGTGTTATTCCAATTCAACTTTACTTGTTAACTTAACAAGCCAGATTTAGTCCAGAATTGAAAAACCGAGCCTTTATCTGGTCTTTACTGCTACCTGTATGGTATGAGTATTGTCGCAGATGCCAAGCGCGGCATCGTAACTGAAGAGATGAGAGAAGTCGCCGCACAGGAAGGAGTCACCGAAGACTTCGTCCGCCGCGGGGTTGCCGAAGGGCATATCGTTATCCCGGTCTCCCCCTATCGCAAGGTGAAGATCTGTGGGATCGGGGAAGGGCTCCGCACCAAGGTGAATGCCTCGATCGGAACATCCACGGACATTGTGGATATTGGCATGGAGATCGAAAAGGCAAAACAAGCCGAGCTCGCCGGGGCAGACACGCTCATGGAGCTCTCGACCGGCGGAGACTTTATGGAGATCCGCCGGCAGATCATCGCCAATACCAAACTCAGTGTCGGGTGTGTCCCCCTGTACCAGGCATTCATTGAAGCGGCGATAAAGGACGGGGCAGTCGTGAACATGAAAGAGGATGACCTGTTCAGGATCACGGCCGAACAGGCAAAACTCGGCACTAACTTCATGGCCATCCATACCGGCATCAACTTTGAGACAGTAAAGCGCCTGAAAAACCAGGGCCGTCACTGCGGACTCGTCTCCCGGGGCGGGGCATTCATGACCGCGTGGATGCTCCATAACGAGAAGGAGAACCCTCTCTACTCGGAGTTTGACTACCTGCTTGAGATCATGAAGGAGCACGAGGTCACGCTCTCGATGGGAAACGGCATGCGGGCTGGCGCTATCCACGATGCTACAGACCGGGCGGGTATCCAGGAACTGCTCATCAATGCGGAACTCGCGGACAAGGCGCATGCGCAGGACGTCCAAGTGATCGTTGAAGGTCCGGGCCATGTACCGATTGATGAGATCGCGACTAATGTCCAGCTTATGAAGAGAGTCACCAACAACAAACCATTCTACATGCTCGGCCCCATCGTCACCGACATTGCCCCGGGCTACGATGACCGCGTTGCCGCTATCGGTGCCGCCATCTCCTCATCGCTTGGAGCGGACTTTATCTGCTATGTAACCCCGGCCGAGCACCTCGCCCTCCCGACCCCTGAAGAGGTGTACGAAGGCGTGATCAGCTCGCGGATCGCCGCCCATGTCGGGGACATGATCAAACTCAAGAAGACCCGGGACCTGGACCTCGAGATGGGCCATGCCCGCCGCGATCTTGACTGGGAGCGCCAGTTTGCCGTAGCCATGAACCCGAAGCGGGCACGGGATATACGGAAAGAGCGCATGCCCGCTGATACCGACGGGTGCACGATGTGCGGCGATTACTGTGCAATCAAGATCGTCAACCGCCATTTCAAATTCTGATCCTGCACCCTCTTTTTTGCCACGCACTTTTTTTGATGTTATCTCAAGAATTATGGAATACGGACATCGTCCACTGCAGAAAGGATCCCGTTGGTTGCTGGTTCTTAACTCAAATACACTCAAATAACCACGGGAATAAAATAATCCGGCACGGTGATCCTATCAGACTGAACTTTGGGGGCTTTATCCCCATCTCGACGATCGATTGGCGTGGGAGGGCGGTTTGTACGCTGTTTTTGCGGGGGTGCCCCCTGCGGTGTTCCTACTGCCAGAACGAGGGTATCCAGTCCGGAGAGGATTACCGGGATCTCGAAGAGATTACGGAAATGATAAAAACTTCATCACCCTTCATCAGCGGAGTTGTTATTTCCGGCGGGGAACCCACGCTCCAGAAAGAGGCCCTTATAGAGCTTGCCGGCTATGCAAAAAAAATGGGACTGGTGGTTGGGATCCAGACCAACGGCCTTTTTCCAGGTACGCTGGAAACTCTCATTCAGCAAAACCTGGTGGACAGGATCGCCATTGATTACAAAACACAGTGGGAAGGGTTTTCCGGCCTGCCGGGAGGCTACAGCGCAGTGCCTGCCGATAATTATGAGAAGAACCTGCAGAGATCTATAAGCATCTGTAAAAAGGCATCCCGGGAAAATATCCTAGCAGAATTCGAGATTGTCATCACCGTTTTTTACGAGAACGCGGATTATATCGGGAAAATTTCTGCAGAGATCGGCAATGCCCCTCTCGTGCTCCAGCAGGGTGAGCACAAGATCGTCCGGATGCGCGAAACAGCACCTGATATGACCAATGGGGAATATATCTGTAAACGACGAACCCTTCAGGAGAACCATCCACCCCTGACACTGGCAGAGTTGAAAACGATCGCAGATGACCTGGGAAGGACAGTCCGGATACGGACACGGGAGATTGGAGAGATATCCTATGAAAGTGATTGGCGTCGTCGGCATGCCCGCAAGCGGAAAAGGTGAATTCTCCCGCATCGCGCAGGAGATGGGTATTCCGGTCATTGTCATGGGCGACATGGTACGGAAAGCCGTGCGGGAAGCGGGGCTTGAGCCGAACGACACGAATTTTGGTGCAACTGCAAACCGGCTCCGGGCTGAACAGGGCATGGACGCGATTGCCCGGCTCTGCGTTCCCGAGATCCAGCACCAGTCCGCCCCCCTCGTCCTCGTGGATGGAATTCGGGGAGATACGGAAGTATCCCTCTTCCGGCGGAATTTTCCGGGTTTTACCCTGATCAGCATCGAGTCCTCATTTGAAAAACGCCTCGCACGGATAGCCGTACGGGCGCGATCGGATGATTTCATGACTGCCGATGCCCTGCACAACCGGGACGAGCGGGAACGGGGCTGGGGCCTCGGCAATGCCCTGCGCGAGGCGGATATCCATCTGAAGAACGAAGGGACACTGGCAGATTTCTCCGATGCCGTCCAGCTCCTTCTGGCACAGTTGCGGGGAGACCCATGAGCCTCTCTCCCTATTTCTCCTCTTCGGCAAAGGTATGGGACGACATCGCATGGGTCTATGGTATAGAGGAGGCCGGGTATGCCGGATGGGAGATCGTAAGTGACGGAAATTACCGCTTGGAGAACCCGGACTGCTTCCACAAGGTTGAGGATATGCTCGCGACTACCCGGCTCGGTGCTTCCGTACATGCGCCGTACGGCGACCTGAATATCGCCACCCTCAACGATCCCATCTGGAGGGAATCGATCCGCCAGCTCTGCAGTTGTATTGAACATGCCGCACCGCTGACCGATCGGATCACCATCCACCCGGGCTACATATCACCTGTTGGCAAGATGATGCCCCAGAAAGTCTGGGAACTTCAGAAAGAGGCGCTCCGGCAGATCGGCAGGTGTGCATCCGAACACGGGGTGCTTGCCTGTCTCGAGAATATGATCAGTTTCAAGGAGTTCCTCTGCCGTCTCCCGGAAGAATTGATTGGTATGACTGAAGGCATTGACGGTATCGGAATGACGTTCGATTTCGGGCACGCGAATACCATCGGCAAAGTCGGTGAATTCCTTCGGTATGTCCACAAGGCCAATCACATCCATATCCATGATAACCACGGCGTCTCGGATGAACACCTCCCGCTCGGTGAGGGCACAATCGCGTGGGAGACGGTGGGAAGGGAAGTTGCTTCCCGGTACACAGGAGGACGGATCGTGATTGAAGGACGCTCGGTAGAAGAGGCAAAGAAGAGCCTTGCCGTATTCCGAAGGAATTTCATATGAACCGTGAGCGAGAACGAACCGATAGAGCAGCATCCCGGGGGGATTGTGCATGAACGACGAGGATAAGCGAGGAGTTGTAGGAAAATCACGGAGTGATTTTCCGTGAGCGGCGAGACTCTGCATGTCTATTTCCTTGGTACCGCAGGTGCCCTCCCCACACCGACACGCAACCCGCCCTGCATCATGATCCGCAGGGGATCCGATACCCTGCTGTTCGACTGCGGTGAAGGTGCACAGCAGCAGATGATGCGGGCACGGTGCGGGTTCACCATCAATGCGATCTTTGTCTCCCACTGGCATGCCGACCATTTCCTGGGCATATTCGGCCTAGTCCAGACCATGTCATTCAATGGCCGTACAGAACTCCTCACGATATACGGCCCAGAATGGGTGCACGAGTTTGTCGACACGCTCCGGCACGTTGCCCGGTTCAACCTGAAATTCCCCATGGAATCCGTGGAACTCTCCCACGGATCGTGGGTACGGTTTGACGGTTATACGGTAACGGCATTTAGCGCAAACCACGGTCTTCCGTCTCTTGGATTTATTCTTGAAGAGGACCCACGCCCGGGACGGTTCAACCGCGAACAGGCAGTTGCTCTCGGCGTCCCCGCCGGCCCGCTGTTTGGCAGGCTCCAGCGGGGAGAGACCGTGACGGTTGGTATCGGGGATGCAAGTGTCACGATCGGGCCGGAACAGGTCATGGGACACCCCCGGCCAGGACGCAAGATCGTCTATACTGGTGATACCCGCACCGTCCACCCCTCAATCATGGATATTGCTCACGATGCAGACCTCCTGATCCACGATGCAACCTACGATGAGTCAGAAGCTGCCCGTGCAGCAGAATTCTACCATGCAACAGCGTCACAAGCGGGAGAAGCCGCAACTGCGCTCAATGCGGGGACCCTCGTTCTCGTTCATACCAGTTCGCGCTACACGGATGTCCAGGCACACGTCAGCGATGCACAAAAGAAATATTCCGGCCGGATTCTCGTTCCGAATGACCTGGATATGGTGGAATTGGCATTCCGTGACTAAAGTCACTGAACAGATACGGATGCTCCCCCCTTTTGCAGATAACAAGTAAATTAAACATTCAGGCACCCATTGATGATCATACAGAGCATCGTATATCCGCGGAGCGTTGACGATACCAGATACTATATCGCAACAATATCCCGTACGCTGTGTGTGGTGAGAGAGAAATATGCAGAATACCAGTGAAGATGATGTCCTCGTCTACCGGCTTGGTACAGGGTGTGACCTTGCTGACATCGAGGAAGGGAATGTATATCAGGGAAAGGTACAGGGTTTTGCCAATTTCGGGATGTTTGTCCAGCTGAACGACCGGATCAAGGGCCTTGTCCACAAAAGCAACATCAAGGCCGATCACAAGGAACGTGATTCGATTCTCGTGCGGGTCCGGCAGATCCGGCCGAACGGTAACATCGATCTCGAAGAGATCCAGATACAGGTCTACCAGGTGCAGAACATTGAACGGAAGTCAACAACCGTACGAATCGCTGATCTGAGCACCAAAGTGGGAAAAACGGTAGCCATCGAAGGGGAAGTCGCCCAGATCAAGCAGACCAGCGGTCCGACTATCTTTACGGTTGTTGACGAGACCGGTACCCAGAACGCTGCCGCCTTTGTCGAGGCGGGCGTTCGGGCGTACCCGGAAGTCGAGTTGGAAAATATCGTCAAGGTCATTGGCGAAGTGATGATGCGCAACAACCAGCTCCAGATCGAGGTCGATGCGATAACCGTGATGACAGGAGATGATTCGGTCGCAGTCAAGGCAAGGATCGAGAAAGCCCTTGATGCCCGTTCCGAGCCGGAGGACATCCCCCTCCTTGTTAAAAGCGAGGTCATGGAGAAACTCCGTCCCGAGATGAAGAAGGTCGCGAAGATCATCAGGAAAGCGGTCTTCACGTCTCAGCCCATCATCCTCCGCCACCATGCAGATGCCGACGGCATCTGTTCCGCTGTCGCCATCGAACAGGCAGTTGTGTCCCTGATCCGGGAATCGGGAGGGGACTTCGATGCAGATTACTACCTCTTTAAGCGTGCGCCCTCGAAAGCCCCGTTCTATGAGATCGAGGATATCACCCGCGACCTCGATTTTTCACTTAAGGACCATATCCGGTTCGGGCAGAAGATGCCTCTTGTCATCCTCACCGACAATGGTTCCACCGAGGAGGATGAACCCTCGTACAAGATCGCGAGTGTTTACGACATTCCCTTTATTGTCATCGACCACCACCACCCTGATGCAACCATCGACAAGTACCTGCTCGCCCATGTCAACCCCTATCATGTCGGAGGCGATTTCGGGATCACTGCCGGCATGCTCGGCACGGAGGTTGCCCGTCTGATCAATCCCAAGGTCGAATCTCTGATCCGCCACCTGCCGGCCGTTGCCGGTGTCGGGGACCGGAGCGAGGCACCGGAACGTGCCCTCTTCCTGTCCCTTGTCCGGGATCAATTTGCGGAAGAGGCCTGCAAGGATATTGCCCTCGCTCTCGACTACGAACAATTCTGGCTCCGGTTTAATGACGGCCGCGAGATCATTAAGGATATCCTGAACTTGACCGGAAAACCCGAACGCCATAAAAAATTGGTGGCGCTGCTGGTGGACGGCGCCAATACCATGATCGAGGACCAGATGAGCGCCTGCATGCCCCATGTCGTTCCCCGTGTCCTTGCCAACGATGCACTTCTCTTCCTTATCGATGTGGAGATCCATGCCCATAAGTTTACGTTCCCGCCTCCCGGCAAGACAAGTGGCGAAGTTCACGACCGTCTCTGCCGCCAGAATGCAGGAAAACCGGTAGTCACTATCGGGTTTGGCCCGGATTTTGCCGTCCTGAGGTCACGGGGTGTACTCATGAATATCCCCCGTATGGTCCGGGAACTCCGGGTCGAGATCCCGGGTGGCGGGATCAGTGGCGGCGGCCACCTTGTTGTTGGCAGCATAAAATTCGTGGAAGGCATGCGCGATGTGGTGCTCGAAGCCCTCATCAAAAAGATTGCCGATGCTCAGGTTCAGCAGCAGAATTAAACCAAAAAAATTTCCGAATTCCGCTGATTTCGACCCGGAAACGCCCGGAACACATGGTAATTATGTTCATGGAAAACTACGCATCCGGTGGGCGAGATATAATTTTTCTGGTCGAAATATCGGCCGGGAAAAAAAAATAAGACTGGATTTTTCGCAGGATTATTAGATATTTATATATAGCAGTTGATCTATATGAGTTTTTAATGCTGAGGCACAACATGTCAACAACTAAAAAATTACGTGAGACGTACAATGAGACCCAGCACAAGATCGTTTTGTATCTCAATTCTGGCATAACCAAGGGCAAGCACTATTTCAAATCCAAATATATTGCAAAAGACCTTGGTCTCTCGCCAAAAGAGGTGGGAACAAACATGGCAATTCTTGCCGAGATCTGTAAGGAACTGGATATTATCCGGTGGAGTTATTCGAACAGCACAACGTGGATGGTCACCCCGCGTGCCATCTGAATATCCCCACAGCCATTCTTCTTTTTATCATGACGAAAGTTCTGGAATTTGAATCAGAGGTAGAATTTGTTGCAAACATCAACGACCACAAGGACTGCCTGATGTCACAGGATCCCACACAGGATCATCCGGAAGCACTCTGGTTTAATATCGACATCCCGAAAGGTCATAACCTGAAAGCCGGTGACCGAGTACGCGTCACCATTGAAAAACTCTAGCCCTGAATACGGTTCCGGGACAGGGCACACTGTTACCGGGCCCCGAACAACCGGAATTACGAGGCACTGCTCATGAACACATCACACATGTTCCTGCCGGTTTTCCGGGAGATTTAAACGAATCCGACAGTTGCATTGGACTGCGGATCGCAATCACAACAAGAACCTTTTTCCCAGTCTGTGCTAAAAAACCGCCAATATTAAGGCAGGATGTCATTTTACCCGGACTTCCCTCATGATGGGAAAAAGCAATGACCGTTATGCTATCACATGAAGGCGAATTTAATGAGCGATGGTATGATCGGGTATGTTTTGTTTTCGGGATTGCATTATTGGGTTTTTGGAATAATATGCCTGGATTATTCTTCTTTTTTATGCAGGAACCCCGGGATTGTTGCCAACCTGCATGGATTTATGAAAGTGCAGGCAGAAATGGCAATAGATGGCTGGAACGTTTTCGTCCATAGAGACTCGTCAACTAAAACACAAACAGGAGAGTTTCCCAACAGGATTTTATGGTTGCACGGTTTTACATCTGGTTAATGTCCCAAGCTGTGTATCCGGTCTTTGCCGGTGTACTGGTGCTGGTCATGATCTCCTTCTGTACCGGATGCATTTCTACCGGTGTGGGGAATACATGGTACAGCAGCAATTCCGTCATGGTGAATATCAGCCATACTGGTGATCCAGCTGATGTCGGTGTTCAGGTAACGGTATACCGGATAGCAAACCTGACGCAGGAAAGGTATACCATAGTGAATACTCCAGCAACGCTCGTAAATGGGCAAAATATCGTCGCTGTCCCTGTCAGGCTTGAACCCGGCAGTTACAAACTGTATATCTATGTGCTCAGCAATAATGACCGTAAGACCGCAGTGATCCGCGATATTGTAGTGTGATTTTTTTATGGCCCATTTCTCAAAAACAATGATAGATGCAGCCAGGGGGCTGGAACCGGCGGATGTGGTCTTTGAGAATGCTTCCGTCTTCAACCCGTTCACCTGTTTATGGGATGAAGGGTCGCTAGCGATTAAGAACGGGCATGTTCTCGGTATCGGGGATTATTCCGGGAAAATGGTGCAGGATTGTACCGGCCAGTATATTGTGCCGGGCCTGATTGATGCCCATGTCCACATCGAAAGTTCGCTACTCACGCCCACCGAATATGCCCGCCTCGTTGCCCTTCACGGGACGACAACGGTAATCGCCGACCCCCACGAGATCGCCAACGTTGCCGGCTCTACCGGGATGGCATACATGCTCACTGCACATGAGAGGGCCGCAATTGATATCCTGTACCTGCTCCCGTCCTGTGTGCCCGCGACACCGGCAGATGTCGGAGGGGCCGTGCTCGAGGCTGATGACCTGCGCCGTTTTAACGGGGATGATGGGATCCTCGGGCTCGGCGAGATGATGAATGTGCCGGGTGTGCTTGCGGCGGACCCCGGCATTGCAGCAAAACTCCATCTCTCATGCATACGCGACGGGCACGCCCCGGGTCTTACCGGCAAGGACCTCAATGCCTACATCCTCGCCGGTCTCCAGAGCGATCACGAATGTACCACGTTTGCTGAGGCGGAAGAGAAGCTGAAAAAAGGGATGTATATTTTCATCCGCGAGGGTTCCACGGAACAGAATATTGAGGAACTCATCCCGCTTGTCACGCCCGCAACGGTGTCCCGATGCTGCTTTGCCACCGACGACTGCCATGCCGATTTGCTGATGGACGCGGGGCACATCGACCGCTGTATCCGGAGGGCTGTTGCTCATGGGCTTTCACCGGAACTTGCCATACGCATGGCCACACTCTCCCCGGCTGAACGGTTCGGCCTTAGTGACAGGGGCGCACTCGCTCCCGGGCGGAGGGCGGACTTCTGTATTGTCGACGACCCGGAGACGTTCGTTGTCCGGCAGGTCTTCCGCAACGGGACTGAGATAAAAGCATCATCACATGTACCGCAGGTCCCGTTCCCTCCCTCTGTTCACTGCTCTGTCCCGTCACGGGAAGCCATCAGTATCTCCGGCAACGGGAGCGCCCGGGTAATCGGCCTTGTCCCGGACCAGATCGTGACCACATCACTCCGCTATGACTGCTCTGCAGAGGACATACCTGATCTGGACCGGGATATCCTGAAGGTAGTAGTCTGCAACCGGTACCGTGATGCTCCCTGCGGCATCGGGCTCGCCCATGGCTTTGCATTCCGGGAAGGTTCCATCGCGTGCAGCATCTCACACGATGCCCACAATATTATTGCTGTCGGGACGAGCGATGACGCGATCCTCCAGGCCATTCACCAGGTAATCCGTGCACAGGGGGCCATGGTAGCGGTTCTCGGCATGGAAACCGTCATACTGCCACTCGATTGTGCCGGCCTTATGTCGACCCTGCCCTACCCGGAAGTTGCCCGACGGTTGAAAGTCCTGCATGATGTCGCAAGAAAGATGGGGGGGATCGAAAACCCTTTCATGTACCTCTCGTTCCTCGCACTGACAGTAATCCCGTCGCTGCGTGTCACCGATAGGGGCGTCTTTGATGGTGAAAGCTTCCGGGACGTGCCATTGTTCCTGGACTGATTGTGAAATGATGCGGGCATTGACGGTCTTTATGGGTATTATGTGAGGGGCAGGATAAGGACGACACCGAATACCATCAGGACTGCACCGGATATGCGTCGCAGGATCTCTTTTTCCCGGGGATCTCCCGAAGTGTCCCAAATCCTTGTGAGACAGACTGCCCGATCCCCAGATAATCCGGAATACGGAGATTGGTCCTGAATTTTCCCAGGAATACCATCACATTTTCGCAATCGATCTGTTCCCGTCTGAACCGGACATGTGCCGTGCAGGAGAGAGGTTCAGCGGGAGTATAATCGAGGGATTTTGCAAGCGTATTCAGGTGGGCGGTCAGGATCTTCTGCATGAATCCGTCCCGTGCAGGTTTTCCGTGCAGGTCATAGAATTTTTTTGCATGCTGCTGGTTCAGGGCAAGCCATGGTGTGAGAAATTCATATTCATGCATCCCGCCGGTTATCCCGAATTCCTCATCGCGGATTTCCCTGTCCCGCGAAGCGATGGTGCAGCGGTTGTTTCCCATCGTGATCTCCGGATCTCCTTCCGCCATCTGCAAAAGGATGCCTGCTCCCTGGAAGATGCCGATCAGCATCAGCTCGCCTTTGACCTGCTTGCACTGGATCGCAGGATAACGATAGATAAACCGTTCGGGAGGACTTCTGCGAAGTGCTGGTGCAGGATACTCCGCAAGCTGGCGGGCAAGAGACGACCGGAACTCCGTCAGGGAGAACTGCAGCGGATTTGCCGGTTTGAGGATAAGGGTGAAGATGCGAAGGATCATGGGAGTGCTCACATACAACAGAGGGGGTCTGGAGAAATAAGGGATTACCTCTTCCCACGAGTACCTCTCTCCGGAATCCGGGAGTTATGGTGACAACACGGCGAACCGCTTGATTGCAGAAACATTGCGTTCTGTGTCTGTAATCCCGATAAAAAATTCACCGGTCGCTTGGATTTCGCCCATCGCGCTCCACGTGTTGGTACCGCAGCTTCCTTCCTGCACGATGGTTGTGAAGGATCCTTCCGGGTTAATGGAGAGTGCCGGCTCCGGGGACAGGATGGAGAAGATGGTGTAATTCAGTTCGTGACCAGCCGGAAGGTTTGTGGTACCCATGATTGCGAACGGGCGGGCGACATACTGGTCGACGATTGGATCGATCTTAATCCAGGGGGTCGTGTTTGAAGCATTGTCCGTGGGGCAGGCTGTTGGGGCCAGGGTTGCGACAGGCAGTGCCCGGATCAGGATCTCGCGTTCAATCCCACAGTCGTGCACGATCCGGTAGCGGCTTGGGTCCCAGCCGGTAGTGACAAACCGGTACACCTGCGTGGACTTGCCGGGCTCCAGAGAGGATTTTGTCGTTTCATTCGGTTTTTCTGTCCCCATCCGTGTTACCCAGACCCCGTTGATTCCCTGGAATTTCACGGAGAATGACGGTGGATTGCCCGCACAGTCAAGCGTTCCCGAACCGTCATTGGTAACCGTGAATTCGACGACTTCGCCGATGTTGTAGATATCGGTGTCCATCTTTATGTAATCGGACTGAGCGACGGGTTGGTGAAGGGTGACCCGGTAGGAAGCTGCGGACTGCCCGGGGGTTTGTGAAGTGTTGACACTCAGGTTCTTTTCGTCTGTGAGGGATGTGCAGCCGGCAGTAAGTACGAGACTGATCATCAGGATGAGCAGGATGCCAGTTGTGCGGAGGATGGTCATTGGGTCACCGTGCAAATAAAACTTCCAAGAATCTGGTTGTTAATGATCAGAAAAAGTCAGTTCAATCAGGTAAATATCTTGTGAACGGTTACTGAAAACACGAATACTCATGTATACATCAGCATACATCATCATCGCACTTGGTTCTTATGAAACCGGGGAGTCATACCCGTCAGCGCCCCTCATGAAAAGATCGCACCTGCACCCTTGCTGACCCCATCAAATCCGGCTCGGGCCAGTACGTACCGGCATGCGGTTTTCCGACATAAAGTTTGACGATGCAGGAGGTCAGCAGGGACGGGGGGGTCGCCAAGGTCACGTGGCCGGGTGCGAAAGGGGGGCAAAACCCACGATCGCTTTACAGCACCTTTGTATTGGTAACCGCGGCAAGCATGAGGATGATCATTGGCTGGTGCACCAGGTAGATCACGAGCGAGTGCCGGCCAAGGAACGAGAGCGGCGCGACAATAAAGTTCGGCAGTCGCGGCGCCGTGAAGTGGCGTACCCCTTCCCCATACAGGAATTCCCCGATGCCCATACCGATCAGCACCATGCCGAACCACGGGAAGAGCGGGGTGTAGTCAACCGACCAGAACGCCGGCGCATGGATGCCGAGCGGGAGAAGGAGGAGCGGGAGGATCATCCCCGCAGTACTCCATGAGATCAGGGACGTATAATTCACCGACCACGACTCTGCTGCCTGTATTCCAAAGAACTGGAGGTATACCGGACCCATCTGGCTGATCACTAACAACCCAATCAGTATGCATACAATCCCAAGTATGATGTTGTATTTTTTAAAACGAAAAAAAAGCGGCGATAATATCACCGAGATCCCGATCAGGTGCAGGATGCCAAAGATGATAAAACCCTCGCGGAGATAGAGCCACGTGGCAAGGGTGACGAGAAGCCCGAGCGCGAAGATACCCGCACCGCGAAGGAAGAATTTTTTCGCAAGCGAAAAACCGGACAACCTCGTTGAGGCCCGGGCGTAGCTGACAACCAGCGACACTCCAACAACGAGCAGGAAGAACGTTGCGGTGGCATACGCAAAATATCTCCAGAAACCAGCCTCTACATTAACCTGCCCGATCCCAAAAAAACTGATGTCAAAGAGAGTATGGAACAGCACCATCATGAGGATCGCGATCCCACGGCAGATATCGATCTCCGTAAACCGTAAAACCTCACCCATGAAGAATTATCATCGTTGTTCAACATATGTGTTATCCCTGTTTCGCACGTACCATCTTTTACCGATATGCCATATTCCTTAAATTCCGAAAACGATAGTGTGGTACGTGAGGATACTTCATGGCGCATGACAGGGACGAACATATCATTGAAGCGATTGGCAGGTGTAGGATCGTCATCCGTAACGGAAAGGTCGTGGAAGTCGGCGAGGCACGGATAATGGACTGTCCGCTTGCCAAACGGTTTGCATACCCGATCCCGGATATCAGTGCAGACTCCGTAAAGTCGAATATCGAGCACCGGATCAGGGCATTCGGCATGTGCACTCCCGACCGGGACGTCCTTGACAACCGGGAGTTCGTCGGATTCGGTGCTTCGGAACTGTTGAGCTTTGGCCTCCACGCCGGACTCATTGACGCCGCTGTGCTTGCCTGTGACGGGGCCGGGACCGTTGTCGTGACGCGGCCTGCGATGGCCCAGGGTGTTGGTGGCAGGATGTCCGGTCTTTTCTCAACCTGTCCCTATCCACAGGTCATCGACCGGATCGAGAACGGAGGAGGGCATGTCCTTGACCGGGAACATGCCATGATCGACCAGCTGGCCGGAGTCGCGCTTGCCGCCAAGAAAGGGTTCCGGAAGATCGCGGTCACGGTGGCACGGCCGGAGACTGCCGAGACCATCCGCAGGATCCATCCGGATACCCTCATATTCGGCGTCCATGTCACCGGGCTTACGAAGGAGGAGGCAGAAAGGCTTGTGTCAGCATCCGACCTCGTGACCTCGTGTGCGTCGAAAACCATCCGGGAAGCCGCCGGCCCAAAGGCGCTTGTACAGGCCGGTATCACCATTCCCATTTTTGCCATGACAAAAAAAGGGAAGGAACTCATCATCGAAAAGATGCGGCAGACCAGCGAACAGGTCTTAATCAAGCCAACGAAGCTGCCGTCGCTGGGAGACCAGCAGCCCAAACCGCTTGTGTAGCTGCGGGAGAGATCCATCCTCGCTTTTTTGTCAGTTTTTCAAAAGGCTGTTCACTATTTGCCACACTCACCCAAACTATAATCAGTATTAACATCACCGTTCATATCAGGAGACGGGTTTTCCCGTTCCGGGTTCTGTTAAGGTGATTTCTGATGGTTGAAAAGAAAATCGGTGACGCTGAAAAGGTTCTTGAAGGCGGAATTGGTGCTCTGGGAAAGGGAACTATGGGATTTAAACAGGAATTCATGGAGTTCCTCCAGAAGTACCAGGTCATCGGTCTTGCCGTCGCAGTCGTCATAGGTACTGCTGCAACAAAACTGGTCACTTCGACCGTGGCTGACGTTATCATGCCGATTATTGCAGTTATTACCCCGAACGGTAACTGGAGGGAATCAATATTACAGGTTGGTCCGATCAAATTCCTTTTTGGAGATTTCATTGGGGCAATCATTGATTTCGTGATTATTGCACTCGTGATCTTCATAACGGTAAAGTACGTCATGAAAGGCGATGTTTCGAAGAAAATCTGATTTTTTTCTGTTATAGGATACGGTATCCTTTTACAAGTCGAAGAAAACCTTGCGGTTTTCTTCTCCTGCTCCAGGACTGATGTCCTGTCGCATCTGCAATCTTCATTTCCCTGTACAGCGAATATTTATCCACATGGAAACGGCAATTATCGATATCCTCATATTCCTTGCGGCGGGCATTTTTGCCGCCGTTGTTGTCCATTTTGTCTTCGTCTTTCTCAAGAAGCAGGCCGAAAAGACCAAAATGATAATGGATGATCTCGCGGTGCACTCCAACCAATTTCTTTAAGGTGCTGAAGAGGAAATCAGAACAGATACAAAGGGAAACATCCCCCTGCCCCGCTCTCGCGGACATCATCCCGGGTGAACCATGAAGCACCTTGCACACATCCTCCTGCTCTTTGCACTTATCGGTTTTACCATCCTGCCGGTTTCCGTAGCAGCGGACCCGGGAAATGAATCCGGGCAAGGTTACATCACTGTAACCAACCCACCGGTTGCTGATTTTTTTACCAGCACCCGCTACGGCCCTGCCCCGTTTACGGTCAGTTTCTCCGATTCGTCGCGGGGATATACCCCGATGACGTACCGGTGGGAATTCGGTGACGGGACCGGATCCGACTGGCAGAACCCTACGCACACGTACCGTTCTGACGGGGAGTACACGATCCGGCTCACGGTCACCAACCCCTACGGCTCGGACACACAGACCGCGACCGCATTCATCGGCGTAGGCAATCCCCCGGAGGCGGATTTTTCAGCAACCCTCCGCAAGGGATTGCTCCCGCTGACGGTGACGTTCGCGGACACCTCGAAGAACAAGCCGATCTCATGGCACTGGGACTTCGGTGACGGCACATCTTCAACGGAACAGAACCCGTCGCATACCTACACGCAGCCCGGCACCTATTCAGTCAGGCTGAAAGTGACCAGCCATTTCGGCAGCGATGCCCTCATGCAGACCAGTTTCATTAATGCGAGCAGCCCAACCCCGTTCCCTGCAACGGTACCGTCGATCCCGGTTAAAGAGCGGCCCGAAGGCATCATCGGCCTGATACAGGAAGCAAAAGGAACAACTGAAAAGAACCTGCCGACAACCGCGTTCATCCCGCCGCAGTTCATGGCGCTTGCCGCGATACTGACGAGTCTCGGCGTCGTCGTCCTCCAGATCCTGATCGCCAATATCGGTGCGCTCTCCCAGCTCGGGTTCAAGGCCGCAAAGTTCCTGGCCGATCTCGTTGGCGGGCATGCGGTCGAGAAGATCAGCGAGAAAGAGATCGAGGCACGGGGCATCGCGGCCCGGAAGAGGGAGCAGCATTTCTTCGGCCTGTCCGCAAGCGAGGTGCTCATTGTTGAAGCCGCCGTGATCATGGTGGCACTCGCGTTCCTGCTTGCGGACCGGGCCGAACTTACCCTGCAAATGGTGCTCATCTATATGCTCGTCGGGGCGGTCTCGGTCGTACTCCACGATTTCGCGCACCGGTATTTTGCCACGAAACACGGCTATGACACCGATATCCAGTTCTGGAGCCTTGGGACAGTCATCATGTTCCTGACCGCGTGGCTCTATGGCAATGCGTTTGCACAGCCCTATCGGAACCTCGTGAACCGCGAGGATGGATCGGACGATGTCCGTGAGATGGGCACCGAGATGATCGCCGGCCCGATCGTGAGTATCATCCTCATGGTACTCTTCCTTGCCATGGTGCAGTTCGGAGGGCTCTGGGCAGTTGCCGGCGGTGTCGGGTTTACCATCAATATCATCACTGCAGTCTACAGCCTGATGCCCATCTCGACCATGGACGGCGGGGCGATCTGGAAATGGAACCGCACGATATACCTCGCACTGTTTATCCCGATGATCGCGTTCTATATCTTCACATTCATGCTGGTATAAGCTGCCCGTCTTCATTTTTCCTTCAATGCCCGGGTCTCTGGAATAATTTCTAATGGACCACATCTCATAAAAACGGTTTCATCCAGATAATGAACCCCGGAAGAGAACGCTGGAAAGGAAAAATTACCAGAAAACAGAATGCGAGGAGCCGGATTCGAACCGGCGAACCCCTGCGGGAATAGGCCCTGAACCTATCGCCTTTGACCTGGCTCGGCGATCCTCGCGCTTTTATAGATTACCCGCCCGATTAAATAAATGTAAGGTAAAAGAGAGACTCACGCCTTCTTTCCGTTACTCATCTCATTTTTGAAATTTTTCAGCTCATGGTCGCGTAACTCATTGCGCCGGATCTTGCCGGAGATGGTCTTAGGGAGGGTTTCCACGAACTCGATAGCACGCGGGTACTTATAGGGAGCCGTAACCTTCTTGACATGGTTCTGGATCTCGCGGACGAGCCCTTCAGAGGGTTTGACATCCGGCTTGAGGATGATGAATGCCTTGACAATAAGCCCACGGATATCATCCGGTGAACCGACCACCGCGGCTTCCTGCACTGCCGGGTGCTCCAACAGGGCGCTTTCGACTTCAAACGGCCCGATCCGGTATCCTGATGACTTGATCACGTCATCGTCCCTCCCGATGAACCAGAAGTAGCCATCCTCATCCTGGTATGCCTTGTCACCAGTGTAATACCAGTCACCGACAAAGGATTTTTTATTCTCCTCCGCGTTGTTGAGGTACTCACGAAGCATGCCGACCGGGCGAGGATTTGTTTTGATTGCAATCCTGCCTTCTTCATGCAAAGCTACGTTCTTGCCATGATCGTCATGTAACTCGATCTGCCAGCCGGGCGATGGTTTCCCCATGGAACCGAACTTGGGTTGCATGCCAGGGAATGTCCCTATACAGAGCACGGTCTCAGTCTGCCCGTACCCTTCATAAATGGTCAGACCGGTCGCATCCTTCCAGGCTTTGATCACTTCAGGGTTGAGTGGTTCGCCGGCACTCACACAGTGCCGCAGTTCGGAGAAATCGAACTTGTCGAGATCCGCGAGGATAAGCATCCGGTAGATGGTCGGAGGTACGCAGAACGTGTTGATGCCGTATTTCTCGATGAGCGGCAGGATCTCTGTGGCATTGAACCTGCTCCGGATATCGTATACGAAGATTGCGGCCCCTTCTATCCACTGGCCGTAGAACTTACCCCACGCGCTCTTGGCCCACCCGGTATCGGATTGCGTGTAGTGGAGGTCGGTTGTCCGGATGTCATGCCAGAACCGCGCCGTAACGATATGTCCCAGGGGGTAACTGTGCTCATGGAGCACCATCTTGGGTTCACCCGTAGTACCGGAGGTGAAGAAGATCACGAGGGGGTCGGTGCTCCGGGTCTTCTTCATCCCCGGAAGGTTGACGAGTTTTGCCGAGACCGGGGCTGGGTAGTCCAACTCCACCGGGTAACTGATCCAGCCTTCGCGCTTGCCGTCAACCAGCATCCTGCAGCTCAGGGATGGGCACTCCTTTGCGATTGCATCGATCTTGCCGGCATGCTCCTTATTGGTGATCACCATCTTGATTTCGGCAAGGTTGATCCGGTATTTCAGGTCTTTTTCCGTGAGCATAGTAGGAGCAGGGCAATAGACTGCACCACGCTTGATCAGGCCGATTGTGAACGTCCACCATTCAGGAACGCGGGGGAGCATGATCAGGACGCGATCTCCCTTGTTAACCCCATACTTGATCAGCATGTTCACGATCTGGTTGGAGAGTCGCATCAGGTCCCAGAACGTGAATTTTTTCTCCACGCCTTCCTGGTTCAACCAGATCATCGCCAGTTTGTTCCGGTCCTTATGCGCCCAGGCATCGATAACGTCAAATCCGAAATTGAAATACTCGGGAACATCGATATGGAAATTACGATATACGGTATCGTAGTCCTCCATATTGTGATGATCCGGCCCGAACACAGGCCCTGCTGACGGAAGGGTTGTCGTGCTGACCGGGCCTGCAGTAGGAGATGATGAGAGCCGGGTCGCACACGCCTCACTGATCCATTCGGATCGGGACATGTTTTTCTTTTCGGCAGACTTATCGATCGTTTCTGCCAGAGTTTTATCCATTGTAACGGAGTATCGCACCATAGAGATCCATTTAGTGGTGCACTTATTACATTTTTCGATTGCTTGTGCACCACATCACAGTTGCTGTATGCATGTAATACCAACCGTTTCCGGTGAGAGTCGCCGTGTGGTGCACAAGGTTTGATAAGCCTGAAAAAATGAGGTGCAGTTATTTAGGGCCGAGATATTTTTTCAGTTCGGCAGCCCGTAGATCGCTGCGTTTGATCTTGCCGGAGATGGTCTTGGGAAGCTCTTTGACAAATTCAATTTCACGGGGATATTTATACGGTGCGGTGATACGTTTGACATACGTCTTGATCTCCCGGACAAGCGATTCCGACGGGTCGTACCCGTTATTCAGAACAACAAACGCCTTGACGATCACGCCACGGATACGATCGGGTGATCCGACCACTGCCGCTTCCTGCACCGCGGGGTGCTCCAGCAGGGCACTCTCGACTTCAAACGGGCCGATCCGGTAACCGGAACTCTTGATCACGTCATCGTCACGCCCGACAAACCAGAAATACCCGTCATCATCGTAGTAGACCTTGTCACCGGTATAATACCAGCCGTTCACAAACGATTTTTTGTTCTCTTCAGGATTATCGAGGTATTCAACGAACAGGCCGGGAGGACGGGGTTTGCAGCTGATAGCGAGCCGGCCCTCCTCATGGACGCCCACCGGTTTCCCGTTGTCATCATGCACCTGGATCTTCCATCCCGGGGAGGGTTTTCCCATCGAGCCGGGCCGTGGTTCGATCATCGGGAATGCGGCAACACAGCAGGCGGTTTCAGATTGTCCATATCCTTCACAGATGGTGAGACCGGTCCCTTCCTTCCAGACCCGGATCACCTCGGGATTGAGAGGTTCCCCGGCACTGGTGCAGTGGCGCAGGGAGGACAGGTCGAATTTCTCCAGATCGGCCAGGATCAGCATCCGGTAGATTGTAGGCGGGCAGCAGAAGGTGGTGATCTGGTATTTTTCCAGCAGGGGGAGGACTTCGGTTGCCTGGAATTTCCCGGTGAAATTGTAGACAAAGATACAGGCCCCTTCGATCCACTGGCCGAAGATCTTGCCCCATGCACATTTCGCCCAGCCGGTATCGGAAACCGTGAAATGCAGGTCATTGTGCCGGATATCCTGCCAAAGACGAGCGGTCACGATATGCCCCAGCGGGTACCCGTGGTTGTGCAGCACCATCTTGGGCTCACCGGTGGTACCGGAGGTAAAATAGATCAGCATCGGGTCGGTGCTTTTTGTTTTCAGGTCATCCGGGATGCTTACTGAGCGGTGGGAGACCGGTGCCGGGTAGAGCAGCTCGTAGGGAAAACTCGCCCATCCCGCCAGTTCGCCATCAGCAAGGAAGCGCGAGGTTAAGGTCGGGCACTCGTTGCAGATCTCCTCCACTTTTGAGGAATTATCCAGGTCCGTGATGATCATCCGGAACTTTCCCTTGTTGACCCGGTACTTGATGTCACGGGGAGTGAGCATGGTCGGGCAGGGTGCGAATACCGCCCCGAGCTTGATTAATGCGATGGCAAAGATCCACCACTCCGGGATCCGCGGGAGCATGACAAGGACCCGGTCTCCCTTGTTGATGCCGTATTTCAGGAGGATATTTGCCGCCTTGTTGGAGAGGTTGGCAAGGTCAAGAAAACTGTATTTCTTCTCTTTACCCTGCTGGTTTACCCAGATCAGTGCGAGTTTGTTGCGATCCTTCTTTGCCCACGCGTCAATCACATCAAACCCGAAGTTGTAATATTCCGGGACCTCGATAGCGAAACGTTCGCACATCTTCTCGTAACTGTCCGTCCCATACACGGTCTTTTTCATAGAATCGGAAACAATGTTTTATCCGGACCTTTTTCAATCTGCGCTTTTTGTCCGGCCCGTCCCATTTTATCCAGACGTGAGCTGCAGGAAGTTGCAAGAGGGCGTCAGATCCGTCCGCAGGAATATAGGGGACTGCACGGTTTCATGAAGGGTATTCCGTCGGAATAGGGGGCGGGAGCGTGGGAACATAAAGGTTCTCCATTAGTATTATGATTCAGGGCACAGCATAGTATAGTGGATGGCTGATAAAAAGTACGCTTCATTAAAAATTGAGAACATCGTAGCTTCCGGCGTCATCGCCAATTCCATTAACCTTGCTGATGTATCCAGCAAGATAAAGAGCTGCGAACTCAACACAAAACGGTTTCCGGGAGCGGTCTACCGCATCGAGAACCCGAAGATCGCATCCCTGATCTTTTCATCGGGTAAGGTTGTGCTGACCGGTATCCGTGATAAGAAGGCGCTCGCTGACGGCCTTGCGATCATCATCAAGTCCCTCAAGGGAGCCGGTGTGGACACCCTCAAGGAGCCCAAAGTGGCAGTCACCAATATTGTCTGTTCGTACGATATCGGCAAATACATCAACCTCAACAAGGTGGTTATCACCCTGAATCTTGAGAACATCGAATACGAGCCGGAACAATTCCCGGGCCTTGTCTACCGCATCAAGGACCCCAAGATCGTCGCACTTCTCTTCTCTTCCGGAAAGATCATCCTCACGGGTGGCAAGACCGTTGAGGATATCAAGAAAGGCCTCGACTTTCTCGAGCAGAAGCTCGAGAGTATAATGTAATCCCCATCCGGATTTTTCTTTTTTGTCAGCATTCCCCCAAGATCTCTAAGCCCAGTAGCGGTGGGTCTGGACAAAGGTCCGTTCGGCCTTGAGGATCTCGCGATAGAACGCATCCCCTTCGGTCAGCGTGGCAAGGATGCGCGAGGCGTTCTCGGGCCCGACACCACGGGCCGAGAGAGCAATAACTGCCTTCTTCCCGCTCGACAGCACAATATTGGCGTTGCGCAGGAGACGCTGCTCGATCGCCCGCTCCCCTGCAGTCTTCCGCTGTTTTTTCATGAGTGCATACTGCTCCTCTTCATAAGGTTTAAGAGCCGCGATAAGACGCGCACCGCACTTCGGGCACTGCGGGTGCTCATCCACCCGCGAGACGACCGTCCGGCTCTTCCAGTTCCGGCAGTTCATGCAGGCCAATAGCACATCATCCTGGTTGAGCCTGCGTTTCAGGGTGGCAAGCACTGCTCCGTCCGCTGTCGGGGGCGGGATCTGGTCACGGGAGGAGAGGAGACCTCCTGCCCCGATCAGTGAGTGCGGGCCAAGTGCCACATGGATGGTCCCTTTGCGGATGAGGCTGACAATCGCCGCGGCAGTATCGATATCCATATATTCCGAGAGTAGTTCCCGGTATGCCTCATGCTGGACAACGGTGTTGTCAAAGAACTCAAGCAGGCGCTGGATACTGATCCTTTCGTAATCGGCATCCGGATCGATTGCCCCGAACTTCTTTGCGATCTGGACCAGTTTCCACTTAAAAAGCGCCGTCCGTTTAAGGGCAAGACGGAGAACGCCGGGCATGCAGGCGGGGTCAAGCGAGAGGAGGATGTCCCTCACGTCCGCAGCACGGATGGATGATGGGAGGCGCAGGAACATGCGGTAGGCATCCAGTTCGAGCCCGACCGTTGTCCCGTAGCGGGCGGAGATGAGGATCGAGAGGACACGCCCAAGCGCTTCGTTCGCCTTGTGGCCGGCACAGACATTGCAGACAACACCGTCTTTAATATTTTCGAGCGTGATGAGCTCATCGGTGGGAACGAGAGCACGGTTCTTGTCCATTTCACGGAGAAATGTTTCGGCGTACGTGATGCTGACCTTTTCATGAGTATAATCAGCGATGGTCCGTGTCCTGCGCATCCCGCCGACTTCCCGTGCAACGGAAAACGGCACCGGGATCTGCTCCCCTTCCCAGGAGGGAAGTTCACCGACTGCCTTTTTCGCAGGCTCAACTGTGAGCCGGCCATCAGCAATCTCCAGGACACGCCAGAGCTGACCCTTGGTGATGAAGACAACACCGGTGTGCACCCAGCCCACGACAAAGGATTCATCGAGCGTGCCGACGTTGCGCCGGGAGACCATGTCAAAGATCGGCACCTTTCGCTCATCATGGATCATCGAGAGGTTCCCGGCCAGGTAACGACGTGCGCGTGCGGTTGTGATGATCCGGCTCCCGTCGATACGTATCAGGCGGTGTTCCTCCAGCTGGTGGCAGACATCGTCAAGGAGCGCACCACAGGCAGGAAACAACGATGTCCGCTCGCAGATCTCCTGTATCTTTGTCCGTTCGATCTCCCCATATTCAACCGCAATTGCCGCCACCTGGTTCGCAAGGACATCCGCTGCATGCCGGTGAGGAACAACACGCTCGATCTCGTTGGCACGGGCCTTTCTTGCGATGACGAGCGATTCAAGGAGGTCATCGAACCCGGTGGCGAGGATAGTGCCCCGGGAGATCGTATTCAGCTGGTGACCAGCCCGGCCCACCCGCTGGACAAGGCGTGCAACCTCCCGGGGGGAGCCAAACTGGATGACGTGATCGACCCGGCCGATATCAATGCCCAGTTCCATCGATGAAGTACAGATAAGGGTCCGGATCTCTCCGCGCTTGAAGCGCTCTTCCGCATCGATCCTGAC
>Ga0187861_10000466_pt1 | contig 47668 bp, 29 predicted proteins | sample June2016WEW_10_1_3_FD_132986 | JGI IMG/M metagenome (GOLD analysis project Ga0187861, IMG submission 132986) | Peatland microbial communities from SPRUCE experiment site at the Marcell Experimental Forest, Minnesota, USA - June2016WEW_10_100 | ecosystem: Environmental > Terrestrial > Soil >...
CCATTGCATCGCCTGCGAGAGATTGGTCTGGGGCGTTTCCACCAGCAGGTGGTAATGATTGTCCATCAACACATACGCGTGCGGCCGCAGGCCAAACCGCTCCGTCCCCTCTTCCAGCAACTCAATAAACTGCAACCGATCCTTCTCATCGGCGAAGACCCGTCGCCGCTCATTGCCCCGAGCCGTGACATGATACCAGCCCCCCGCCACCTCAATGCGAATCGGTCGTGCCATCACCCGAACGCTATCGCTGATTCGCCCCCCGCGTCAAGCAGAATGAATAATAGATAGACCTGACCCTAAAACCCGGGTGTGAGTTGCGCACGCCGGGCCCACATCGTTGCTACATTCGCATTGTCGGGGCGGCTACTCCTTCCCCCTGACACCGTACCAAGCGGTTCCCCAAAACACCGAATAACAGGGCGCATCCGGATTGGGCCACCACGTCGGGCCCATCTTTCTCTCTGCCCATTCCTTGTTCTTTGCCTTCACAAAATCCTTGTCGTGTCGGTAGCAGAAGAAGGATTTCTTTTGTTCCGAGGAGATTGCCGTCAGGATTTCAACGATGCTCTGATTCTCAAATGTGCGCTCATGGGGAAATGTGGAATAGTCCGGTTTCCCGCTTAGCCCCAATGCGCCAAGACTAATGTTTAGGGCGGGGTTTTCCGGGGGGTCAAAACGGTACAAATACACGGTCCGCCCTGTTTCATACATTGAGTTGTGCGAATAACAGGTGATGTTGAACTTCGTCACCTTCTGAGTGAGCGGGAACACCTGCTTATCGAGCAACCAGTCAGGAAGGATCAGAACTACTCCGGACCGCTCGTGCGGATGGTGGCCCGGATGTTGAGGCAGCAATTGTTGAAGGATTTCCGCGATGGTGGCCTTTTCTACAGAAATAGTCACCGGCGGATCGTTCGTGTCATCAATTACCGCGTCAATGGGTACGGGTGACTGCTTGGCCAACAGGCAGATGGCGTGGGATACTGGAATGTTCGTGTGGCAAAAATCCCGGATCTCAGACTGTAGAAGTTCGGTTTCGGCGGAGCATCTTCCCTGCATGCCGTTGCCAAGAATGATTCCCCAAAGGACAAAACCGATGACAGAGGAACGTCGCAGCATGGAACCTCCCAAAGTTTGCTGGTTGATTGCTATGGGCATGTGGGGCCACCGATTCGGTTGATAATGACGTAGTTGAGAGACGTACCCGGATCCGTCACGATTGAATTCGTGACTGTAGCACAGTCGACAGTAATCGCTTGCTGATAAGTAATTTCGCCGCTCTGGCAACCATAAGGAACGGCGATATTGTCGAGAGCTGTTCCGTCGCTATGGACTGTGCCATTTACCGCCGGCTGATAGCACGAGGGCTTATTCTGGAAACTTTCGGTTGCTGCTGTCCCGCTGATCAACGCAGCCGGAAACGGCTGGCAAAACTGGTCAAGCACTCGATATGATACCCAAGCATCTGTGGCGTAGTTCTGGGGCGGGTCCGAGTATGCGATCGACGGCTGACCGAACGTCCACGGCTTTCGGACAGTCAACTGTGTGGTTAACGTTGCCGACTGACCGCCTTGGAAAGTGACAGTGGCGCTGACCGTTACATCATTGACATTCGTGCTCGCATGATTGGCGTCAGTCGGAGTTGCGACCCCTGACGTGCTATTGATCTGCACTTTGTCACTGCCCGACGTGACCGACCAGTTCACTGAGCTCGCTGGTACCGCATTGGTTACATAGAAAACGCCCGAGCTGGGTGAGCTGTTGCAATACACATAGAGGTTTGTTGGCCCAATAATCTGGGGTACCGCATTATGGAAATTCGTCCAGGTGAGCCAGTGCATGTCTTCGGTCCAGGTGCCGCTGAACCACCAACCGTAACCAGGCCAGCCTCCTGCTTGGTTGTCGGTGTAGAGCTGCTGATCGGCCGGCCACTGGAAATCGTCCTGGTTGATGGTGTATTCTTGGCCTCCGTTCACGGTCAGCAGGTAGCTCACCGTTTGCGTTTCGTTGCTGTAGGCAATGGGCGACTGGCCCCGGAATCTTACCTGGCTCAAGTCCAACGTTGCACCGTCCTGCTGCCGATAATCCATACCCTCGAAAGTTAAGATGACCGTCGTGTTCGTGCCGTACCCGCGCGGGGCGCGAAACCGGATGCTGCTGCTGCTGTCCTGGGAGCGCAGCAACATACGATAGCGCCATGTATCGCCCACGTCACCGTAGTAATCCTCCTGGAAGATGGCGGGCCCGTGATCGTACGAATACGTCCCGAAAGACAACCCTCGACCAATCGGCCCAGCGACCATGGACGAACTCGTCGAAGGATCTCCCATATTCCACGCGATACGATCCGGATCAAGCGTTGTCAGGCAACTCGGAGGCCCGCCACTTATCTCGGTCTGGTTGGACTGTACCTGGCTCGACGCCTCCACCCAATCTTGGGTCACGGTGACCAGATTTCGTACGTTCCATACCGTTGTCCAACAGCCGCCATAGAGTGTCAGGTTAAAAATCCCGTAATCATCCTCGATGGCCTCTGTCAGCTCCTGCGCAATTTCCGGCATCGGCACATAAACGATGTCGTCATGGACTTCGGCCTTGTGGGTAACTTCATAGACCTGGGACATCGCCGGCGGAATGCTCGGAGGCGGATCGGTTGGCGAGCCATCGACCAGTACCTGCCCGGTGATTGGTTCTCCGAGAGGAATCTGCTGCGTGCTATCAAACGGCACGTTGCCATTCTCATCAACCTGGTCCCAATGCAGCGTCGCCGCCACACCATTGATCGTTACGCCGACCACGTTGGTTTGCGTCGGCAGTCCAGCATCGAACACCGCGCTGACGTAACCGCTGACCGTATTCGATGGCGCCGTTGCAAAGTCGCCAAACGCGGGGGAGGTGATCGCCGCCTGAAAACGCGTCGAGCGGACAATCGTAAAGAACATTGAACTGGAATTGCCCGCAGCATCCGAGGCGAGCAAGACCACTTGGTTGGTGCCAGACGACAACGGCACCAGTCCTTCGTAGTGTTGTTTCCACACATTAAGTGAATTGGTTGTCACGTCTTGGGGATCGGAACTCACAAGCGCGCTGACCAACGCGTTTCCGTTATCAATATCTCCTTCCATCCAAATCGAGTCCACGTCCGGCAGCAGCATCGTTGAAGACAGATTGACCGTCAACAAATTCGGCGCGTTGGTGGCCGTGCTGGTATCGACCGTCCAGGTTTGGCTCGCTTGGTTCGTGTTGCCGGCTTGGTCTGTGACCAGAATCGTCACCGTGAAGGAGTTGGTTCCCGCGGGCACCGGAAGCAGATTCACCACGATGTTGGTTCCCTCCCGATCCCAAAACGGCTGGCCATTAATCCAGATGTTGAGTGGTCGCGCGGCATCCGGCACGACCGGGTTGGGGTCCGCCGCCACCGCTTGCAACGTGATAAACGCCTGATTGAGTATGGCCGTGCTCGCCGGCGATGTGATATACACCACCGGCGGCACTCGATCCACAACGACGTTCTTGCTCAGGATGGGACCGTGCGGCTGGCCTTGGGCGTCCGCGTATTGCAAAAACAATTCATATCCGCCATCGCCGTTGTCCGGGAGCGTGTACGAGATCGACCCGCCCGAATTCGCCAACACCGTCGCATTGCTCATCGACGAATCAAGGCTTATCAGAATGTCGGGGTAATTGGTATCCTGAGCTTGGATCGTCACGCCCAACGACGGGCTGTACGTTTGCCCGTCGTTGACGATGAAATCGAAATCATCATATTGGAGCGGGTTACTGTTGTTGAGATACTTTTCCAGATTACTCCAGCCGTCGCCAGTAGGGTCCCCGCTCGCCACGGTTGGATCGGTCAACGAAAAGCCATAGGTGACTTTCCACCAATCGGGGATGCCATCACCCACGGTGCTGTAATTGTCGGCGATCAGGACGCTGGGGTTCTGGTACACTTGCAGATTGGTCAGCCCGTGCGCCCACGGATTTGTGCTCGGCTCACTCGCTACTGCCGGATCAGTCAACGAAAAGCCATAGGTCACCTTCCACCAATCGGGGATGCCATCGCCCAAGGTGCTGTAGTTGTCGGCGATCAGGACGCTGGGGTTCTGGTACACTTGCAGATTGGTCAGCCCGTGCGCCCACGGATTTGTGCTCGGCTCACTCGCAAGATTGGGGTCGAGCGGATCAAGCCCGTTATCCACGGCCCAACCGTACGGTATCCCGTTGTTCAACGTGTTCGGGTTGGCGCGAACCACTCGGTAGAATTGTTGCACCTGCCCAACGGTGTTGCTGTCAGCCCAAGCAGTCGTGCCATTATCACCCCACATCCACGCCACGTCAGTCCATGAGCCGCTAGTGAGATCGCTTGTGGCCTGCACAACATAGACATGGTCCGAACACGATTCAAACGCAATCGTCGCGCCGGTGGCGTCCACCGTAATCCCGGTAATGGAGAACAATTCCGCATCATTCGTGATCACGCACGGATCGCCGCTATCCATCAGCATCATCATGCCACCACCTGCGTCTTCAGCCAGTGCGGCAAAGCCGGTCACTTTGGCCCCTTGAACCGACCCGGCTGACTGAGCCACCGCGTCCGCCGCCTGTGCTGCTTCTACCTCTGCTTCCGCTTCGACATTGCTCGCATAGGTCGGATATTGAGTGATGTCAGCCAAAAGCACCCTGAGTACGACGGTCGGCGGCGGAGCCACGCCCTCGATTCCCCAGCAGTCTGGACAATTCGTCGCTTCCTGCCACATGCGCCACACCCCACGGTCTTCAGACAGCGCGCCCGGCTGGTAGTCGCTCGGTGCGGCGATGCGCGCCACCACATCCGTCGAACCGTCTGGTTGTAGCGTCGTTTCGCCTGTGAGCACATTCTTCGTCAACAATACGCCCACAACTTGCACTCCATGCGCTTGAAGGCTCGTGTTGAGATTCGTGGACGCCGGCAGCAAGTCCATGCATGGCAATTGTGAGCAATCCAGCCACCACGGCTCTCCGCCGTCAGTCGAGAACGCCTGCCACTGCCAAGGCGTCAATGGCAGATAGATACTATGATCTCCACGGAAGGGTTCCTCGGCCAGTTGGGCAAAATTCGTGATCGTGTCCTGCGCCACGGCGGTAGCGACCACCGTGAGCGCGAAGAAGGAAATGATGCAAAGATTCTTCCATCGTGACCGACCATCCTCACTCGTCGTGTTCATCATGTCCTCCGCACCTCGCAACCTTGTCCCAATATCCTCCTAACGGGCTGTGCGGGCACGTTACCGGAAAGTCCCTCAGGAAAGCAAGAGGAAAAATACAAGGGTTATGCTTGTGGTACGGTTGGCTGTTTCCTGTTTGTTTATCTGGCCGTGGCGACCATTCCTAAACAGTACAAGAAGATCGGGGAAACGATTCGCAGCTACCGTAAGAGGGCTGACCTTACGCAGGAGAAGCTGGCAGAATTGGCTGATTTGCACCCGAATTACGTCGGCGAGATCGAACGTGGCGAAACGATGGTCTCACTCCTTGCTTTGATGCGTATTGCAGCGGCTCTGAAGGTTCGCGTCCGCGACCTTGTGGCGGACATTTGAATAGGCGCTGCCGGCAGGGTGTTTTTCTCCGTTGCTGATGAAGGGTCTTTGTGGGGAGCGTTCTGAGGAGAACACTTCACCGCAAACGCCGACGGCATCTTTGCACGAGGCGAAGGCGTAGGGGGAATGGGGCGTTGGAGTATTGGAGTGTTGGAGCACTGTAACCTGGGCGAGATCGGATCGCTGCTTCATCACTCCAATTCTGTTTCTGCTCTCACGCCGAGCAGACCGGAGGTCTCACGCATGGTGGCGCGGTCGGCAGACCGGCGCCGAACAAATCGGTTTACTCCATCACCCCACCACTCCGATACTCCGTTCTCTCCTGCCTAAAACGGCTCTTGCTCGACGGCCTCGCGGCGCGTGTCGGGTAGTCCCGTGCAGTTGCGCACCGCGAAGTCGCTGACCTTGCGCAAGACGAAGAAAGGCACCTCGGGTGTGCGCCGCGCTTTCACGTGGTCGAAGTCGGCGCCGTCCACATCGTTGAGCACCATCACGGGGCGCATTTCGTCTTTCACGTAGCTCACCTCGATGTGGTCCATTTCGAGGCCTTTGACGTGGCGCACGTAAAACCCATAAGCCGGCATGGTGCCGAACATGCTCGGCTCGGGATAACCTGTTTCCCTCTCGGGAGGATCGAGCGCCGCATTCTCTTTGGTGCCGCCGCCCTGATAGACGAAATGGACGTTGCTGATGCGCATGTCCTCGATGGGATGGCCGGGGATGCCGCTGATGATCGAGCCAAGCCGCCAACTCGAATTGGAGGTGACGATGTTGCTGATGTTGACCCGGCGGATGACGCCGACGGGCGGGTTGTCGGGACCGCGCGCGCGGTTGCCGAGCCGGATGAAGATTGGCGAGTTCACGATGTCGCGCATCGAGATGTTGGAGATGCTCACGTCTTCCATCGTGCCGCCATCAACGATCTCCAGTGCCAGCCCGCCGCAGTAATCGAACACGCAGTTGGCGACGGTGAGGTTCTTGAATCCGCCGTTGGATTCCGTGCCGCACTTGATGCGACCGGTGTGGCTGACCCGGGCCTCTGGCGAGAACCGCTTGAAGGTGCCGTCGAGCAACGTCCCTTCCTCGTAGCCGCCGGTGACGTAACAGTTGGCAATGGTAATGTTCTCGCACGGCCGCAGGTAGCCCAGAGCGTAACTGCTCTTGGGCACGATGGCATCGTCCCACGGCGAGTTCACGCTGCAGTTCGAGACCCGCACGTTGCGGCAACAATCGATGTCGATGCCGTCGCGGTTGGTGTCGATCTTGAGATTGTCAATGGTCAGATTGTCCACGCCGGTCGCGAGGATACCGAAGTGGCCCCCGTGCAAAATGGAGAAGTCGCGGAGGACGACGTTGTGGCAGTTCTTGAGGCTGATCGATTTGTTGCCAATGCCCGACATCAGCGTGTCGCGCGGGTTGGGATACGTTTGGTTGGTCGGTCCCCCGAAACCGCCGAATCCGCCTCCACGAAGACCGCCACGCGCCGCTTCATTGGTTGCCGTCGGCCCGCCGAGCCCGCCTCCGCGAAAATCGCCGCGTGCCCCTGCCGGCGCTGCATTGGTTCCCGCGCCTCCTCGGCCCCCGCGCCCGGTGCCGCTGCCCGTGCCCCGGCTGAGTCCTTTGCCGTGGATCAAGCCCGGGCCGAGGATGGAAATATTCTCCAAGCCTTCGCCCCAGATCAGGCTGTTGTGCCAGTGGGTGTGGCCGAAATCCTGGTATCTGTCCCACGCGTTGGTCTCGGGCGGGTCATAACCGGCGGCGCCATTCGTCGGCGAGTCGGCTGCTAAAATCGTCGCGCCATGATCGAGGTACAACGCGATGTTGCTCTGGAGATGAATCGAGAAGCTCAAGTAGGTGCCGGCGGGGAACTGGACCGTGCCGCCGCCCGCCACGTGCGCGGCGTCGATGGCTTTGTTGATGGCCGCGGTGTCGAGCGTCTTGCCGTCGCCGACGGCACCGAATGATTTGACATCGAAAACCGCGGCGTGAACTTGGGCCCCGGCGAAGCCGCCCACGAGGATGAAGCCAAGACAAACTGCCAAGATACGTTTCATCATAGATCTGCTCCTATCTGTTTGAACTCATCGCGGATTATACCACGAGAAGGTTACTTTAGTTGAACATCCCACACTTTCGACCGGCGCGATTTGCCGTCCGGCCCTTCGACATCGAGCACGGTGACGAAATTCCCGGTTCTCTTGAATTGATGGATCGGGTTTTGTTCCGTCGAGGTCTCGCCATCGCCGAAATCCCATTTCCAAGAGGTGATCTTCCCGACGGACAAATCCTTGAAGGCCACCAGGCGACGGTCCATATCGACGACTTTCCATGACCATTGCGCCTCGATCGGTTTGAGGAACCGGGGTTCCAGCGGCATCAACTTGAACGCGCAGAGTTCGGACGCGTTCCCGTACATCGTATGGTGGCGGGACAGATTCCAGAACCCGTTGTTCGCATTGCTTTTGACATTGTCGTAGTCGATCACCGCAAAACTCAGGCCGATGATCTTGTTCTCGTGGAGCACGGATTCCACAGCGCGTTGCGGTCCTTCGGGGCCGGCGTAATCGAAGGGCGTGATCCAGAACTCGAGCACCAGTTTGCCGGACTCGCCCGGCTTGAAATTGTAGGAGTACGCGGCGTTTGACCAGGGGAACTCCTTGATCCACGTCGCGGCGCTCCACGCCATGCACCAGTCCTTGTTCTCGGCCGGGGTGAAGATGTGGTAGTTCTGGGCATGGACGCCGTGGATCGCCCAGTGGGCTTCCTCCACGCTGATGCGTGGGTCAGGCGCCGCGCTGGCCACGCCGACTTCTTCTGGAGTCCAAATCGCGCGATGTTCCTTGTCAATCAGTGGCCCGCCGGAGGCATCACCATCCACGACGATCTCGAACGTGTCATTGTGCAGATCAGGGCGGCCAAAGTCCCAGTAGTCTTTGTAAGCCTCGTAGAGAAAATACAGGCGGTTCAGACCTTTGACCCAGCCGACGCGCACCTTGATATCGAGATTCTTCGGATCGGGTGCGGAGTGTTTGACGGAGTCATCCACGAGCTGATCGGTGTGGATGGCATAATCATCAGGCACGATGTCCCAGTCGTCGGTCTTGCCGTCGATCCGCGGGATCATGTTCTGAGGAAATTGAAAAACCTTGAAAGTGACGTTGGTCCGGTCGAGGGCTGCCGCTGGGGAAGCGCAACAAACGATCGCTGCCAGCGCAATGAGCAGCATTCGATAGACGTTCATGTGTGATCCTCCGATTCAGTACCTCACGAGCCGGGCTCGAATCAGGACTCCGCGGGAAGGGAAAACCAATCCGCCGGAAGTGAAATCTCCATTCCGCAGCAGCGTCGGCTTCCAGACGCCGTTGTCGTAGACGCCTTCCTCGACCCGGAGGAATTGGACACCCGTGTACTCCGCGCCCATGGACGGCTTGAAATCAAGGGCGGTGTCGAAACCGGCAATGAGAAACTCGTCCGGTCCCAATTGGCCGACCAATACTCGACCCGATGGAACGGATGGGCCCGTCGCGGCCGAGGGCTGGCTGGAACCTCTGACCGGCGCGCGGAAGCGAACGAGAATGTCATATCCGTCGAAGTACAGCATGCGCCCCGGGATGGCTTCCTCCTCGACCGCCGCCTTCAACTTACCCGATGCCTGCAGGTCTGCAATGACCGGTAGCGCGGATTTAAGGACGCGGAAATTCGCGGCCATGTCGGTGAAGCCCTGGCTTAGCTCGTCGGTTGGGCCGGCGTCCACGCCGTATGGACTGAACCCGATCGCCGAGAAATCCCCCAACGCATAGAAGCAGAAGCGCGCAAACGCCGGCCCGCGCCCCGTCTCCACCACGAGCAGCGGATTGTCCGGGCGGGTGTAGCGCGACAGGATCATCCGATAAATGATCGGCGATTGGTGATAGATGTCCGGCCCGATCAAGTCGATGTCGGGCGCCGTCGCTTTCCACAAGTCAATCATGTGCGACTGGGGACCGCCGCTCGGGTAGCTGTCGCCGGGACGGTCGAACTCAAGGAACCGGTCGTTTGTCCCCTCGCCGCCCATCCACACATTGACGAACGTCGGTAGTGGATAGACCTGTTTGCCGGCGCGCGCGATGGCGTTGATGTAACTCGAAAGGTAAAAACCGGTGAACATCTCTTCCGCCCTCCCGCCGAAGACCTCTTTCCACGTCCCCGGTTTTTTCTTGAGGGCCGTCACGAGCTTCTCCGGAACCGGGCCATTGAACAGCCGCGAGCTTTCCGGGGAGTAATCGCGCACGGAACCAAGCACGCCCGACTCGTTCTCCACTTGCATGAGAATCACGGTGTGGTCGTTCCCGTCAATTTCCCTGAGGTGCTTCATCAGCTCCGTGTATGCCTTCCGGTCGGCCTCCAAGGTCGCCTGACCATGCGGCGAGAGCACATGGATGGGCCGGCCGCCGTAGTCCAACACCCGGGGGAAACGCTTGGTGTCGGATTTGACCCATGCGGGAACGTAGTCCATCGCGCCGTTTTTGTAGGTGCCAAACCAAAGCGGAATCGCCCGCAAACCCTGCGAGCGCAGGCCGCTGATGATCTGGTCAAGCCCGCTGAAGTCAAACTTTCCCTCTTCGGGTTCGATTTGCTCCCAGTAGATCGGGAACTCAATCGTGTTGGCATTGAGTGCCTGGAACTTCGGCCACGCACGCTCCATCCGGTCGGGGAAACCGGTTGGATTATTCACCTGGCCGCCGAGGATGATGAACGGCTTCCCATCAACGATCAGTTGGGTGACGGCGCCCCGCTTTTCGAGATGGGGAATGTTCCCGCCTTGCGTGGATTCCGCGCCCAATGCGGAGGCAATCCATGCAGTCGCAACGAGACTGATAACTGTTGCCGTAAGTGTGCCTGAATAGATCGGATTTCTTGCAGACATTGCCCGGTCTCCTTTCCCTCTGTAGGTTAAATACTCTTCATCTACTTCGAGAGAATTGTTTAATGCTTTTGACCGTCAACCGATATACATGAAAATGTCAGATCACAAGCAAGATTTCTAAAAAACCGCACGGAGAGAGGCGGTCAGCCCGGTACTTTATCAGGCTTTACATCTTGCAGCCCATTATGTCATTCCCGTCATCAGGTGCCGATTAGCATTGGTGGACATGGAAGTAGTTGTAATGCATGTAGTGCAGCGCAACCGCGCGCTCTACCGCGTTTCCGATTAGCTGGACAATCGGAGGCTCTTCTGGCAGTCTGGCTGCGCGTCTAATTGAGGGCTTGTAAGCGCGAGACATGACAGCAGTTTTTGTGTGATATTACGTTTGCTGGTTGTAACCAAGCGAAGGGCGGGAACGTTTTAGTCTGTGGCGTTGCCAGAGCACAAACAAAACAAGAATGGAAGCAGTGCCGCCAAATTCCGCAACCAACGGTATCCAGGCAGCCAATGGCAATCTCTAAAAAGCGCAGAAAAATCGTTATCTTCTCCGTCATCGGATTGGTCTTGATCGGGCTGATCTTGGCGGCCGTTTTCAGAAAGCGCGAGCCCGTCATCACCGTCCAGACCGATAAGGTCACGCGACGCCCGCTGATGATCGAGACCGTGACGGCCAACGGCAAGATTCAGCCGGTGGTGCAGGTCAAGATCAGCCCCGAGGTCAGCGGCGAGATCATCGAACTGCCCGTCAAAGAAGGCCAGCAGGTCAAAAAGGGCGATTTGATCCTGAAGATCCGGCCGGACGACTACATCGCCAACCGCGACCAGGCCGATGCAAGTTACAAGTCGGTTTTGGCCAACAAAGCAACTGCCGAGGCGAATTTGAAGAAAGCGGAGGCCGACTTCAGGCGCAATCGGGGGTTGCTGGAAGCCAAACTGGTTTCGCAGGCGGACTTTGATCAATTCCAAGCCTCTTACGAAGAGGCACAAGCGCAACTGACAAGCGCCGAGCGCCAAGTCGAAGTCGCGTACGCCTCGCTGGATTACGCCGAAAAGCAGCTTGTCAAAACGACCATCGTCTCGCCGCTCACCGGCACGATCAGCAAACTGAACTCGCAACTCGGCGAGCGGGTCCTCGGCACGGTCCAGAATGTCGGCACAGAAATCATGACCATTTCCGATCTGAATCAAATGGAGGCGCGGGTGGATGTCGGCGAGATTGACGTCGTCCTGATCCGTCCCGGCCAGAAAGCGCGGCTGGATGTGGACGCGTTCAAGGACCGCAAGTTCAATGGCGTGGTCACGGACATAGCGAACTCGTCGAAAAACGCCGGCTCGCTCTCCAGTAGTTCCAGCCAATCGCAGGAGGCCACCAAGTTCGAGGTGCGCATCCGCATTAGCGAGACGGAGTTTTTCCGCCCAGGCATGTCCATTAGCGCCGAGATCGAGACCCGCTATCGCACCAACGTGCTCACCGTGCCGATGGCCAGCGTCACGACGCGCGCGCCGAAGCCGCCTGAGAAAAAGAACGCCACCGGCAAGGCCGCAGCCAAATCCGGCGGTACGAACTCGATGGCATCGGCCGGCACCAATGCGATGGCCGCTGGCAGTACCAATTCCGTTGCTTCAGCCGGCACCAATTTGGTCGCATCGGCCGACACCACGAACGCTGTCCCTGCCGACAAAAAGTCCAAGGAAACACCCAAGCCTTCGGAGGTCGTGTTCGTCGTCGAGGGCGACCACGTGAAGATGGCACCGGTGAAGATCGGCATCTGCGACGACGATTATTGGGAAATTACCGAGGGGCTAGCCGAAGGACAGGAAGTCGTCTCCGGTGGGTACAAGGCCATCAGCCGCGACCTCGAAGACGGCAAGAAGATTCGCAAAGGCACGGCGACCGACAAGGAGGCCAAGACGTAACGGTGGCGCTGATCCGCCTCCAGAATATTTCGCGGCGTTACCAGATGGGCACGGAGACCGTCCACGCCCTGCGCGACGTTTCGCTCGAAATCCAGCGGGGCGAATACGTCGCCATCATGGGGCCGTCCGGCTCCGGCAAATCCACGCTGATGAATCTCGTCGGCTGTCTCGACACGCCGACCTCGGGCCGCTACGAGCTGAACGGCACCAACGTCAGCGAGATGGACGACAATCAACTGGCCGAAGTCCGCAACCGCGAGATCGGGTTCGTGTTCCAGACGTTCAACCTGCTGCCGCGCTCCAACGCGCTGCACAACGTCGAACTGCCGCTCATCTACGCGGGCGTGCCGGCGGACGTCCGCCGCAAGATCGCGCTTGAGGCGATCACGCAAGTCGGCCTGGCCGACCGCATTCATCACAAACCCAACGAGCTTTCCGGCGGCCAGCGCCAGCGCGTCTCCGTCGCCCGCGCCCTGGTCAACAAGCCATCCATTCTTCTGGCGGATGAGCCGACGGGGAACCTCGATTCCAAGACCGGCGCTGAGATCATGGCGTTGTTCGGGGAATTGGCGCAAAAAGGCAACACGATCATCATCGTCACGCACGAGGAAGATGTGGCCAAACACGCCCGCCGCATCATCCGCCTCCGCGACGGTTTGATCGCCAGTGATGAGCAACTGGCTGAAAGTCGAAAGCCAATGGCCGACGCACCACAGTCGAGGACAGAAGAGTTCCACGTTCCCGCTCTTGACGCTCTACGCTCCACGCTCGACGAGCCTTTGCCATGAACCTGTTCTCCGAAATCCGCGAGGGCTTCGGCATCTCGTGGGATGCCATCCGGGCCAACAAAATGCGCTCGGTGCTCACCACGCTGGGCATCGTGATCGGCATTGTTACCGTGACGCTGATGGGCACCGCGATTGAGGGATTAGACCGTGCCTTCCTCAAGAGCATCTCGGCGCTCGGCGCGGACGTGTTCTATGTCCAACGCAACAACTGGATGACCCGCACCTGGGAGGCTTGGCTCAAGGAACGGAACCGCCGTCCCATCCGGCTTGTCGAAGCCGAGGCGCTGGCCCGGCAATTGACGCTTGCCGCCGCCGTCGCGCCCACCGCAGATGACGACGGGTCTGTGAAATACAAGAACCGCAGCGCCAGCGCGGTCACCATCCTCGGCACGACCGAGGATTATCTGCTCACCAGCGGCGTCAACGTTTCGCAAGGCCGATTTCTGTCGGCTGCCGATAGCGCCGGCGGCCGGCCGGTGTGCGTCATTGGCAGCGAGGTGGCGACCAACCTGTTTCTCAACGAGTCGCCTCTTGGCAACCGGATCAAGATTCAGGACCAATCTTTCGAGGTCATCGGGGTGCTGGAAAAGCAGGGAACATTTCTGGGCATGTTCAGCCTCGACAACCGCGTGATCGTTCCGTTGAAGCAGTTCATCAGTTCCATCTGGAGCAACCCCAGCATCGACATCGAGGTCAAGGCGCAGCAACTGGTGGAGCTTGACGAAGCTCGCGAGGAACTCCGCCAGGTGATGCGCCGGGTCCGCCGGCTCGCGCCGAATCAACCTGACGATTTCGCGATCAACCAGCAGGACCAGTTCGTCCAGATGTTCCATAGCGTGGCGGGCACCATCGCGGTCGTCGGCTTGTTTATTACCGGCCTGTCCCTGTTCGTCGGCGGCATCGGCATCATGAACATCATGTTCGTCTCGGTCACCGAACGGACCCGGGAAATCGGCATCCGCAAAGCCATCGGCGCCAAACGCCGGACGATCCTCCTGCAATTCCTCACCGAAGCCGCCTGCATTTGCGTGATCGGCGGACTCATCGCCCTGGGCATTGCCTGGCCGCTGACGCTGGCGGTGCAGCGGTGGTTCATGCCCGCGACAATGTCGCTGACCATCGTGGTCATAGCGTTGCTCGTGTCGCTGGTCACGGGCCTGATTTCCGGCTTCGTCCCCGCCTGGCGCGCGGCGCGGATGGACCCGGTCGACGCACTGAGAAGCGAATGAAATGGCACAAACCAACGTTGTTGCTCGCCGAGGCCGGAGAGAGTTACTCCATGGCCATGAACGCGCTGATGGCGCACAAACTGCGTTCGGCACTGACGTTGGTCGGTGTCTTAATCGGCGTATTTTCGATCATCGTAGTGATGACCGCGATGCGCGCGCTGAAGAGCAACATTGAGAATGAGTTGAGCCGGCTGGGCGGCCAGACGTTCGCGATCCAGAAATGGCCGGCGGTCCAGTTTGGCACCGGGCACGACTGGGAGAAATACTGGCGGCGCAAGAACATCACCCTCGCCCAGGGACGGACGGTGCAGGAAAAAGCCACGCTCGCCAGCAGCGTGGGCATCGAACGCAATTTTTGGGGCGGCCAGGTCGAGACGCGCTACCAGAAAACGCCACCCACGGTCCGGTTGTTCGGCGAAACGCCGGGAAGTTTCCCGGCCCGCAATTGGATCGTTGCCGAAGGCCGCGGATTGACGGAACCCGACGTGGACAACGCCCGGGACGTTTGTGTGTTGGGCAGCGCGCTGGCGAAAACCGTTTTCCCCTTCGGCTCGCCCGTCGGCGACCGCCTGAAGATCAACGGGATCAATTACACAGTCATCGGTGTGCTCGAACCGAAAGGCGGCGCTGTCAGCGGCGATCAGGACAATTTCGCTGTCGTGCCGATCACCACGGCGTTGAACCGTTTTGGGCGCTGGTCGTGGAGCCTGACGATCCTCGTTCAGGCGCGCGACGTGGCGAGTTACGACGATACCGTCGAGCAGGTGCGCGGCATCCTGCGCGTGGCCCGCAAAGTCCCGCCCGGCGCCGAAGACGACTTTGAACTTTTTTCCAACGACTCGATCATCGCGCAGTTCAACGCGTTCACGATGGCCGTGCGCGTCGGCGTAACGGTAGTCAGCTCGATTGCGCTGATCGCCGCGGGCATCGGCATCATGAACATCATGCTCGTTTCGGTCACCGAGCGCACGCGCGAGATTGGCATCCGCCGGGCCGTCGGCGCAAAGAAACGGAACATCATGACGCAATTCATCACGGAAGCGGTGGTGCTCTGTGAAGTCGGCGGCGTGGTCGGCGTCCTGCTGGGCATCGTTGGCGGGAATGCGGCAGCCCATTTCTTGAAGGTTCCGACGGTGATTCCGTTCGACTGGGCAGTCCTAGGCCTTGTGATCTGCTCGGTTGTGGGGATCGTTTTCGGCACCTATCCGGCATGGAAGGCGGCGAACCTCGACCCGATCGAATCCCTACGCTACGAGTAGGCCGTTTCTGGAAACACGCTGCCGAGTGATGCGTCGGCTCTCGCTTGTGGTAGGGCGACCTGCGGCAATGCGTGCGCCCAGCGGGCGGTCAGGTGATTGAGATGGCCCTGTCCCGGTCCGGATGGGCCGCCTCGCCGACGAAATCCGTAAGCTCCAGCCCGGTCACGTCGTTGGCTTCCAAAGCGTGGGTGAAGTAATCCGGCCGATTGTCGCCCCACGCGACACTGCACTTCTTCAGGACGATGTTGTCCGCGTATCGGATGCTGAAGCCCGGATTGCCGTGTGGCTCGATGCCTGGGTAGGCCGTCGTCGGCCGGTTGTCGAACAAACCTCCGCGATACTTCGTCCACCGGTCGAGAGTGACCGCGACGTTCTCAAGTCGGACATCGCGAATGCGGCTCTCGCGCGTGCCGCTCACGCGCACACTGTTCTCAGCCCGGCCGCTGACGTTCTGGATGCGCACGTCGTGAATGGTGCCGACCTTGGTCTCGGGTGAGCGTGGGATCGCCGTCAGGGAGATGGCCTCGCCCCGGCCCCACCATGGATCCGAGTGGTAGCGCGACACGAACTTGATGTCGCGGAAATCGACGTTGTAAACGCTGCCTTCATCGCGAAGCTGGATGCACATGCCCCGGCAACTCGAGCGGATTTCGCAGCGTTCGAAGCGGATGTCGTGGACGTCCTGGGTGGTTTCCGTCCCGATCTTCAGCCCAGAGTCCTGTGTCTCGATTACGCAGTCCTTGACTGTGATGTTGGCGGAAGGCCCATAGTCCGTGTCCTGCCGCGTCGTCTTCACCACAATGGCGTCGTCGCCGCAAACGATGTTGCAGTTGCGTATCTCGACGTCACGGCAGTGGTCGGGATCGATCCCGTCGCAGTTGGGGACATCGAGCTGGTTGCGGATCTTGAGCCGGTCCACCAGGACGTGTTCGCAACCAAGCATGTGGAGGCCCCAGAACGGGGAGTTGCTGAAGGTGATGTCGCGAATCTCGAGGTCGTTGCAGGCCGTCAGCAGGAAGAGCTTCGGGCGAAACTCGCCGGCGGCAATGGGCAGCCACCACTCGTTGGCCTGGTCGTAACCGGTCATGAAATCCCGCGCCCGGCCGTTGAGGTTGCCGGTGCCAGAAATCCGCAAGCCACGCGCCCCGTTTGCCGTAATCACGCCGTCACCCTTGTAGTGTTCCCGGTTGGTGCTCACCAACAGCTCGGCGTTATCGGCCAGGTGGAAGTCGATGCCGCCCTTCAACTCGAGCGTGCCGATAAGGTAACGGCGGCCACCGCGAATCAATACCTGCGCACCGCCGCCCGCCGCGGCGGCTTCGTTGACCGCCCGTTGGATGGCGGCGGTGTCGAGCGTGACTCCATCGCCGACCGCGCCGTAGTCGCGGACATCGAAAACCGGCACCTGCCGCCGTGTGTTCCGTGTCGCCAGTTGGCATGCAGAGAACGCAGATCCGAGAGCCGTCGCGGCCACGAGTTTCGCGCCGAGACGCAGAGCCTCACGGCGGCTGATAGGATGTTCTTTCATTCGTTGCGGCTTCATCAATGCGCAGAAGAACGATAAACGATGTCAATCTGTTAGTGTCTTGACGAGGACTCCCGACTTGGGCTTCCCGTGCCGGCAGCGTACGACGGAAGCCGGTCTGACGCAACCTCCATGTCCTTTCGGTAGTGTACTGATTTGAAAAAATCGGCCTACGGGAGGCTAGTTAGGAGAAGCGATCCGTAGGCCTTGGGTCTGGGAGACCCCGTTTTGGTGAGGTAGAAACGAAGCATACATCACTGATTTTCCCCAAGCAAGAAATTATTGGCGCAGCTTCGATGCTCAGGGAGCCTGTGCGGGCCGATTGGCCGGGGCGTTGGTAGCCTGGCCATGGACGGCGTTCTCAAGGCCGGTGCCCGTGACATTGTTGATTATCAGCAACGGGCCCGAGAAGCCGGTGACGTTGATGCCGCGGAGTTTGGCGTCGATCACATTGGCAAGGGTGATGCCTTTCTGGCAGGTGCCGGTGATGTCGGAGAGGGAGAAGCCGTCAATGGGTTTTTCCGAGGGAACGTTGGCGCCTACGACGAGATTCTTGCAATGGACTTTGGCTTTGGAGATGTTGATCTTGTCGACGCGCGGGATGCCGTTGTCGCCGGGGACGGGTTCGGAGTCCTGAATGCCTTTGGTGAGGAGGTCGATGCCGATGAACGTGGTGGTCCCGATGTCCAGGTCTTCGGCAGAGACGTTTTCGATGAAGCCGCCGCGGCCGATGCGGCTCTTGAAGAAGAAGGCGTTTGCCCCGCTGGGGAACGAGCAGCGTTCGACGCGGACGTTGCGGACGCCGCCGGACATTTCGGTGCCGATGCCGACGCCAGCGAAGGCACTGCCGAGGCTGGAATCGACGATGGTGATGTCTTCGCACGGACGAGCGATGCGGACGGCTTCCATGCCGCGGCCGGATTTGATGGCGATGGCGTCGTCACCCGTGTCGATGTCGCATTTTTCGACGCGGACGTTCTTGCACGAGTCGATGTCGATGCCATCGCCGTTGCTCTTGGTTTTGTCGGAACGGATGTTGAGATTTTTGGCGAGGACGTTTTCGCAGTAAGTAAGGTGGATGCACCACATGCGGCCGTACTTGAAGGAAAGGTCTTCGATGCGCAGGTCTTTGCAGTCGATGGGTTCAAAGAGGGCGGGTCCGCGGGGATCGCGCAGGAAGGCGAGGGCGGGGTCGCCGACGATAGTCCCCCGGCCGAGCAGGGCAATGTGCTGGGCGTGGTTGGCGTAGATGAGCGCGCGGTGACCCTGGCGCCAGCGGCCTTCCCAGCGAACGTCCATGAGCGGGTAGTCCTCTTTGTCGGGGCTGCCGGTGAGGGTGGCGTCTTTCTCGATACGCAACGTCGTGTACGAGGAGAGATGAATGCCGCCGATAAGGTAATTGCCTGGGGGCACGACGACTGCGCCGCCGCCGGCGAAAGCGCAGGTGTCGAGGGCTTTTTGGAAAGCGGCAGTGTCTTTGGTTTTGCCGTCACCGGTCGCGCCGAAGTCGCGGACGTTGAGTGGCGCTTTGCGATCAAGCGAGGCTGCTTGGGCAAGCAGGGCGAAGGAGAGGGCGATGGCAATGCTAAGCAATGATTTTGGGTTCATAAGTCCTCTAAGTTGGGCACGAGCTGTGCCCGGGTCGAAGGATGGTGGTTCTGCCGCGAGGGCATGGTTGTTTGAACACGCCAACTGGGCGGTGCGAATACTGATGCGCTCCCATCCAACTGGCAAGAGCCGGCGTTGTTTTCGACTGGTGCTCACGTTTACGATTTCCCTTGGTCCGTCGCGATGAGCCGGATGGGTCCCAGCAGACCCGAGGGCAGGGGTTGGACCAGATCCAGATTCTGCGGCTGGAACCGGTTGCCGTATTTCTGAGTGACTCCCGCGTAGTTGTAATTGGGAAGCTTGATGCTGGCCATGTAGTTCATGGCGAGATTCGCCACCTCGACGCGGATCTTGTTCTGGCCGCGCTTGAGTTGACCGGTCACGTCGATCGAGTACGGCGGGGCCCACACGGAACCGACCCGTCGACCGTTGATGTAGAGGATGGCTGCTTCGCGCACCGGAGTTTCCAGGACCGTCCTGTATCCCATGCCACCTCTGCCGCCGCCGCTTGCCTGCGGGACGGTGGCCTCGCCGAAGTTGAACGACAGAGTCAGGCCGGCCTTCAGCCATTCAGGGGCCATCGTAATGGTCTTTTCGTAGGTCGCTACGCCTGAGAAGTTGCTCGTCGCTGCGTTCTCGGTCCAGGAGGCGAGCTTCTCCATGGCAACGGGCTGGGCGTTCTTGCCAAACTTGACGGTCCAGCCCGTGCTGAGATCGACCGGCTGTGGCACGGAAGCGACCGCCCGAACCACTTTCGGAGCCGGCAGAGTCCGCTTCGTGAAGACAACGATCGTCGAACCGTACGGCTCCAGTTTCAGATTGACCGCCGTCGCACCGGCGGACTTCTCTGCGATCCGGGCGGGGCTGACGCGGCCGGTCATCGGGTCCCACCACTCCGGCTGCATACCTTCCACACGGAACGTTGCCTTCACGCTCTTGGATTGGTTGGTGGTATTGGCGACGAAGTACACCTCGCCCCAATCCGTGTGGCGATGGACAATGCCGATCTCAGGCGAGGCCGGGGATGTCGCCACATCCGGCACCAATCGCTTGGCGACTGCTTCGCCGAACCGGGCTTCGTCCTCGACGAACAAGCCCGGAGCGTTTGCATCCTTAAAGAGACGCTGGGCGATGTCACGGACGGTCACAGTGTCCTGTTCGGTGGCCTTATAACCCGGGGCCTGATCCGGCAATCGCCGCGTCGCGACGACGATGCCGCCGCCACGGGCGAACTGCTCGAGCTTCTGCATGGTGGCCGGCGGGATGCGCTCGACAGCGGGTAGGACGACGACCCTGTAGCGGACGTCGCCGAACGCGAGCGTGTTGCCTTCGACCTTGCCGCGCATCTCGAGCAACTGGTCATCGAAGAAGTCGATGTTGTAGCCCGAATCGAGGATTTGGCGGACAGTGTTCTGCAGACGCCCCTGAAGGACAGAGTAAACGCTGAACAGTCGGCCGAAACTTGCCCACGCGTCGCTGTTGGCCAGGTAGAGCGCGACATCGTTGGCGGGCGTTCCCTGGCGCATCATGAAGCTGACGCGCTGAAGGTATTTGGTTATGTCCGGCATGACAATCCACCACGGATTCTTCTCATCGAAAACACCGGCGGCGTAGAAGCTCCAGCCGGGATAAGCGATACCCTCGGCCGTGTACGGCCAGCCGTGGCAGATGATCTGGTTGATTCCGCACAGGAAGTGCATGTCCGCTTCCGCCTTCATATCCAGAGGCGTGGCGCGGAACACCGGAGAGTGCAGCCAGGTAAAGGTCTCGGATGATACCACGGGTTTCCCGAGCAGATGGCCGGCCGAAGCGGCCCAGCGGGTGGGGGATAACCCTTTCCACTGGTATCCCTCACCCTCGGGCAGATCGGCGTAGGCGTAACTGTACAGCGCCGCCGGCGGCGCGGCGGAGCCCGTGGCATAACCTTGGATGCGGAATCGGCTGTTGTGTGCGTTGGCTAGTTTCTTGAAGGCACCGTTGAAGTACTCGGTGAAAAGCTCCGTGCACGTCTTGCCCCAGTCATGGCGGATGTCCATGGTCTTGGGGCCGACGTCGTTGAATAGCGCCGGCAGCAAGGGCTTCAGGTCATACCCGCGACGATTCTGGAACTCCGGCAGGAAGTTCGGAGTCCAGTTCTCGCCGCCCACTTCCAAGCTGTCGCAGAAGACCGAGTAGGGCGGATTAGGTCCGCACGCCTTGATCTCCGGTTCGGCGATTTCCTTGATGAACTTCTTGATGGAGGTCGGGCTGTAGTGGTCGATCACATTGCCATCGGCGCCGTAAGCGGGACGCTTGACCTTCATGATGCCGCCCCGGCTGATGAACAACTGAACCTGCGCCTCGCCGGTCACGTCCGCCGGGATCTGCAGCACGTTGTCGACGATCGGCACTTCCTTGAATCCGTCGCCGGTTTTCATGAAAGCCGCGATCAGCTTCTGCCCCTCGCGAAGTTCCGGCACCGGCGCGCTGCGCTGGCCGGCGGGGATCGTCAAGTTCTGGGTCTGAATCGCGGTCGCCCCTTCTTCCGCCGAGAACTGCGGCCCGCCGTAGGGCCATCCGCTGCCGAGCGTCAGGTCCATCCGCAGGCCGAGTTCCTTGGCCTTGGCGGCCGTGAAGCCCAGCGCATCAAGGAACTCCGGCGACATGAACTTTAGATTCTTCAGTCCCGGCTGCTCACCGTCCAGCGCCAGCGGATACGTCGGCTGCACTTCGAAGCCGCCGATGCCGCCTTCCTTCATGAATCTCATTTCGCGTTCGAGTTGCGGCTTGGTCACGGCCGGCCCGAACCACCACCAGCGCATCATGATCCGGCTGTCGTCCGGAGGCTGGCGAAAGGCCTGCTGCAGCTCGGAGATGCCTGCCGGTTCCGCAGATTTGCCGGTGGTTGTGGCGACAGCCAGCACGCCGGCGAGCAATGCCACAGCAGTCCCGTGAATCGTGATCTGCTTCATAAGAATGTTATTCATAACTGTTGTTCCAAGACGACTCCCCAGTTCTTTCTACTTCGCCTTCGCTGTTTCGACGGCGAAGACGTGGGTCGGCCCGAACATGTTGGATTTGAAGACGACCCACTTCGCGTCGGGCGTGATCGTCACGTTGGGTTCTAGCCAGTAGTCGTGCTTGGACATGTTGACCAACCGTTCGCGCGTCATCGTGCCGTCAGGTTGCGGCCGAAAGAGGTTGATCCACCGGCCGTTCTTGGCGAAGGCCACCTGGCCGGAATCCCCGCCGTCGCCGGCAAAGAGCTTGCCGTCGCGCGAGACGTTGTAATGGATCGACCACCAATCGCGCTCCAGTTTGTAGCGGATCTCCTTGCCGGTGTCAATGTTGACGCCGGCAAGCCAGAACTCCTTGCTGCGCGGGGTTTGCAGGTCGAACCAGATCGTCTTGCCGTCGTAGCTCCAGAACTCGTGCCCGGCAATCTCCATGTCCATGGTGCGCTTGTGCATCAGGCGCTGTTCGGTGCCGTCGGTGCGAATGGTCCAGATGCGGTCCACCTCATGCCAGGTGCCTTCGTGGCAGTACAACAACAGGTTGGGGTCGGTGGGCGAGAACTGGAGGTGATTGAGCCAGGCGTATTGCCAGCCGTTCGTCTTGGATTCGCCGGTCTTGATGTTGGTGAAGACGAAGGCTTGGGAGATTGGATTGGACAGGCGTCTGGAGAGCCAGTCCTCCTTTTCCGCCGCACTCTCTTCCTCCGGAGTCAATTGCGTCTTGCCGGGGAACATTTTCTCCCGCTGCGGGAGGATTGTATGAGGCTCAGGACGATGCGTCTTTCCGGTTGGGTCGGTTGCGGTGATGGTGCTCACGACGAACGTCTCGTCCGCATTGATCGTTCTGCCGCGAGCCTTCGTGATTTCCCGTGTGGCGTGAGTGTCGAGGTTCGCAGCGTACAGAGCGCCCCCCTGTGAGAAGTACACCTCCCGTGTCTTCCTGGCAGTCGCGATGGCTCTGGCGTCCGGCACCACGATTTCAATCTTGGGAGGCTTGGAACCAAGTGTGGGGAGGTTGACCGAAGCTATCCCACTCGGCGTGTCGAAAATCAACTTGTCCCCCTCTGGCGTGTAGGTGTTCTGGTGGAAGTAGAGACTCGCGCTGTCGGGCTCCCTGGAAAGCCGGATCACCCGGTGCCCGGTATCGGGATCGGTCCATTCGGTAGGCGGCTCATCGGCGGCAAACAACCGGAGACTTACGCACGTCAATGTCAGAAACAGTGCAGTTGATATCCGCATACGCCGGCACCTCTCCTTCTGCGGTCAGTTCTTGTCGCCCGATTTCTCAACTTCGACCGCATAGACGTGAGTGGGCCCGTGCATATTGGACTGGAAGACTATCCACTTACCGTCCGGAGTGAAGGTGACGTTCGGCTCGAGCGAGTAATCGTGGCTCGACAGATCGGCCAAACGTTCCGATTTGAAGTACCCGATCTGAATCAGGTTTTTGGCGTTCGTCAGCGGCTTTCCGTCAGCCATGATCGGGCCCGAGTTTCCCGCAACCATGACAGGGTGGAACAGGTAAATCCACTGGCCGTTGCCGGGCGGATCGAGAATCTGGCCGTCAGGCGAACGCGCGGCGATGCTGGCCGGGCCACCGCCATCGCCTGCAAAAAGCTTGCCGTCGGGTGACACGTTGTAATGCACCGACCATTCGTTGCGCTGGAGGTTATACCACGTGCGTTTGCCCGTTTCGAGGTTCACACCGGCCAGCCAGAACACCGTGCTCCGCGGCGTTTGCAGGTCGTACCAGACCGTCTTGCCGTCAGCGCCGAAGAATTCGTGCCCCTCGATCTCCATGTTCATCGTGCGTTCGTGCAGCAGACGCAGACCGGTGCCGTCGGCGCGGATGGTCCAGGTGCGGTCATTCCAGTGCCACGGACCTTCGTGACAGAACAGGATCTGCATCGGGTCGGTGGGCGAGCACTGGAGGTGGTTGGTCCAGTCGTTCTCGCGGTGAATGACCTTGAATTCGCCCGTCTTGACATTGATCGTGTAAATCATCTTCGCACCGCCGGCTGCCCATGTCTGATCGAGGCGGCCCCCCATCTCTCTGCCGGGCGGAGGCGTGCGGGGAATCGCTTTCCCGTCGGGATCGGGCCCGATGCCGACAACCAGCGTCTCATCGGCGTTGACGGCGAGGCCGCCACCGCGGCGCATCTGCGGTGGAAACTTCACGACTTCGCGCTCGGCTTTGGTGTCGAGATTCACGGCAAAGAGGGAATTGCCCCGGCGGAAATACACATCGCGCTTCCGCCAAGCGGTCGCCAGCGCGCGGGCACCAGGTGCCACGATCTCAACCTTCGGCCGCGAAACACCCAGCGTGGTGAGGTCGACCGTGGCAATGCCATCCCCCGCGTCTATGATGATTTTGTCGCCCTCCGGGGTGTATGAATGCTGGTGGAAGTAGAGGCTCGACCCGCCCGTGTCCGGCGAGAGCCGGATCACCCGGTGACCGGTCTTCCGCTCGATCCATTCGGTGGGAGGTGCGTTGGTAAAACTCTCGGCAGCAAGAACTGATAGATCTGCCCACGTCAATGCGAGCAGCAGTGCGGTTGGTATGGACAGTTTGTACTTCATTTTTCAGACACGCTCCCGATGGGAAGTTCTGCGCTGGCCAAACCTTCGGATTCAGCCTTGAGAACGATGGTTCCTGTTTCGCCGGCTTTGGCGCGCACGATTACCAGACAAAGTCCATTGTAGGCGTTGCGCTCGTTCGCTTGAAACGGTTCGAAGCTGGTGGCATCCCCGTTGTCCACGGCGGCGATCTCACCCGGGCCGGAGATCGCGAACTTCACGTGATTCTTCGAACGCGGCACCAGCAGGCCGTCTTTGTCTGCGATAGTCACCGTGACGAAGGACAAATCCTGTCCGTCGGCCTTCAGCGTGGCGCGGTCGGCCTGCAGCAGCAACTCGGTCGCTGGACCGGTCGTCTTCACCGTATCCTCGGCCCATTTCCTGCCGTTCTTGTAGGCAACCACCTTGAGTTCGCCGGGCTCGTAATTCACGTCGTCCCAGCGCAGACGGTATTGATACTGTTCCTTGCTCTTCCGACCGAGCGACTTGCCGTTGAGGAAGAGTTCTGCCTCGTCACCGGAAGTGTAGACATGTACGGGCGTGACCTGGCCGACACGCTCCGGCCAGTTCCAGTGCGGCACGATGTGCGCCATCGGCAGATCGGGCCGCCAGCGCGCCTGGTATATGTAGAACCGGTCCTTCTTGAACCCGGCGAGGTCGATGATGCCGAAATAGGAACTGCGGGAGGGATCGTTGCGGCCACCGTACGGGGTGGGTTCTCCGAGGTAGTCCCAGCCCGTCCAGACAAACTCGCCCGCAACAAATGGAAACTCGTCCTGCCCGCGAAACTCCGTGTCGGGCGTCGTCGCCCATCTCGGTGCGTAGAGATCGTAGGAACTCATCTGGCGGCCGGGGGTCTGGCCTTTGGATTTGTCGTCGACGACGGGGAACACATACTCGCCGCGCGAGCTGATCGTGGAGGCGGTCTCGCTGGCGACCAGCGGGATGTGCGGACTGCTCTTGTGGAAGTTGCCATACTCGGCCGGCTTGTAGTTGAAACCGACGACATCGACCGCGGTCTGGAAACCGTTGTAGCCGGAATCAGTCGAGTTGAAACCCGCAGTGATGAAGCGAGTACGATCCTCCTCGCGCACGATGGCGGCCAGATGCGACGCGACCTTCCAGCCCTCCGGCACGCCTTGCTCGCCGATCTCGTTGCCGATGCTCCACAGCACGACGCTCGGGTGGTTGCGGTCCCGGCGGACCAGGGCGCGAAGATCTTTCTCGTGCCAGTCGGGGAACAGGATGTGGTAATCATTCGGCCGCTTTTGGCGGAACCAGCAATCGAAGGCTTCGTCCATCACGACCATGCCCATGCGGTCGCACAGTTCGAGCAACTCCGGCGCGGGCGGATTGTGGCTGGTGCGGATGGCGTTGCAGCCCATTTCCTGCAGCACCTCGATCTGGCGCTCGAGCGCGCGGAGGTTGATCGCCGTGCCGAGCGCGCCGAGGTCGTGGTGGTCACATACGCCATAAATGCGCACACGTTCGCCGTTAAGGAGAAAACCATTGTCGGGATCGAATGCGATGGTGCGGATGCCGAACGGGGTGTCGTAGCTGTCGGTGACTTTGCCGTCCTGCGTGATTGTCGTGACGGCCACGTAGCGGTTCGTCTTTTTCAAGCTCCAAAGTTTCGGGTGCGCAACCGTAAGGCTCTGCGCCGCCATCGCCTGACGGCCTGCCGCGAACGGTCGCCGGACATTGACCGGCGCGGCTGTGGCGACAGGCTCGCCGACCTTCCGGCCATCGGCGCCGAGTTCGTAAATGCGCGTTGCCACCTGCACGTTCGCGTTCGTGCTCGTGTGGTTTTCGATGGTGACCTTCACGTCCACGGTCGCGGCGTCCTTGGAGATGACCGGCGTCGTCACGAACGTGCCCCACTGCGCCACGTGGACGGGCGCGGTCTTCACGAGCCACACGTTGCGATAGATGCCGCCGCCGGGATACCAGCGGGAAGAGTTCTGCGGGTTGTTGAGACGGACCGCGAGGACATTCTCCTCGCCGGGTTTGAGGTAAGGTGTGAGATCGAGCCGGAACGACGCGTAGCCGTAAGGCCAGCCGCCGACGAACTGCCCGTTCAGCCAGACGATCGCATAGGCCATGGCCCCGTCGATATCCAGATAGATGCGCTTGTCACTGTCTTGAGCCGGTACGGTGAAGTGCTTCCGATACCAGCCGACGCCAGCCCAAGGGAGTCTACCGGTCGCGCCTTCCAGTTCCTGCCGGAACGGCCCCTCGATGCCCCAGTCGTGAGGCAGGTTCAGCTTCCGCCAGCCGCTGTCATCGAACGCGGCCTGCGTATAGGCCACGTTCGCGCCGAGGTTGCCCTCGGGCCGCTTCGGTTTCGTCATGCCAGCGTTTAGAAAGTCGGAGCCGGTCGCCACCACCCAATCCTTGATCTTCGCATAAGCGAGCTGGTTACTTGCATCCGCTGGATCATCCTTTTGGAAGCGCCAGTCGGCATTGAATGAAATGCGCTCCCGCGGTGAGTCCTGCGCCCAGGTCGATACGGAGCAGAGTCCCGCAAGCAATAATCCTGCGATCAGGCGGATCGCATGGCGTCGTTTATGGTGCGGCGTGGATGTGATGATCTTGATATTCATTTTCGGGAGTATGGACTTAACGCAAACAGGGCGTCAAGCAGGCCGTGGCCGGAGTTGAAGTTTCTCGTGAACGACTCTCGATGTTTGCCGCACACGACAGCGGCGTGTCGTCAGGCTCCGCTCCGTAAACAACACTCGGCTTCGGCGGCGGCCCTCCGTCGTTCCTTTAGACATTCAGCAACTACTCCGACTTCCTTGTCGCTTCCTGTACAGCTTGACCGGCATCCTGTCTTGCGGGTATAGAAGGCGGTGTCCCCGCAGATTGTAGTGGTGTTTTGGGAGCCGATTGTGGGCCGAGGTTCACCTGAGCAGCACCCGCCAACCGTGAGGCGGCGAGTGGGTCGAGGGGATTGTGTTTGATGCTCTCTATGATTTGCGCCCAATGCTCCCAGTCCTTCGGCGCCAGGCGGCCTTGGCCTGAAGTGCGGGCGACTTCGATATCCTGAAGCCAAGACGCAAGCGCAACCTTCAGTTTTTCTCCATCAACACCGAGCGACTCTGCCTCTCCGTCCAGTCTCTCAAGCAGCACTTGGACATCCAGCGTTGAAGCAGAGTGCTTGTGAATGACAAAGAAATCATGAATGATTCGCTGAACCGATTGCTTGCCCGACCGTCGACGAGCCGCCTGTTGAGAGATTTCAATCTTCCTGCGCAACGTTTGACAGAGCGCCACAACGTTGCCTTGGAAAGCTACAAGCTCCGCATCCTTTACCTCTCTTTCGATCAACTGCCCAACTATTCTAATGAGCTCCTGAAGAATACCCATCTTGTCATAGCTACCAGATGGGAGCTTCAGATCATTCTCCAAGAGCTTCTCGATCCCAATTGCCAATCCATCCTTGCTAAAATCCTTCGCTTCGAGAGCCCGCGTCACCTTTTCCTCTTTTCCCTCCACGAGTTCAGGATGCCATCGCTTCAGGTATCCCAATACGGCTTGTCCATACAGGCTTTGAGGGATTATATCCTCAGTCGTGGCAATTCTCTGGTTTGTACCGAACGGCTTAATAACCTCACCGACGCTGAGGCAGAATTCTTTATCAATCAGCTTCTTGGTGTTCTTCGCCTGGCCTGTAATGCGCTTCAATGCTTCCCCTCCGCTAGGATCGGAGTCTAACAGCACAACGGTAGCAGGTACCGTTTCATCGCCCCATTGTGATGCCGCCAGTAGTTTCTCCACGCCTGGCGCACTTTCCGCAGATACGACGGTAACCGAATTCAGGTCGAGATGGTCTCCCGTGTTCTCAGGTGTCGCGAAGAGGCGAATAGACTCTGTGAAGAGAAACTGGTCGGTGGGGCCTTCCAAAACCAGATTCGTCGATCCCATGAACAACGTCTGCGCGCAGTCGATTCCCAATGCAGAACGCACCGGCTCGTAACGACGCACCATCGCTTGGTCTATAAATTGTGAGCCCTCCTCTGCGTCTCCCTTTCGGAGCAATCTAATCCTTCTTGGGAAGTTGCGGTTGATTAGAAATGGTGAGTGAGTCGTATAGATCAACTGACACGTTCCGAGTGACGAATCAGGACTGACTAATGATTCGAACACTGCGAGAAGATTCTTTTGTCCCAACGTAGAGAGATAGCAGTCGGGTTCATCCATTAAGATTACGCAATTTCGATTGCCCTGCGACAACTCCAATGCCTTAGCCTGAATGTAATAGCTCAAAAAGTATCTCAAACCGGAACTTCTCTCCCGGAATGTATAGATGCATTTTGTCTTGTCCGTAATCTCGAAGAAGATGACGCCCTGCTTGTAATTCAACTGGAGTGAAAACTTTTCGTCTTGCTGCCAGTAGTGGGACAGATTCAGCTTCTCGGCAAGTTCTTGATTCCATGTCGCGATGAGACTCTCGATGTAGCTTCGGTCAATTGACCTCAGTGTAGACAGGTACTGGAGAGTTTCTAAGGTTATTCCGAGGATGTCGCGGAAAAGCAGCACCTCAAGATTGACACCATTTCGTACATCCAATCTCCATTCCTCCAGCTTTTGTCTAGTTTCGACAAGCTTCTGGTATTCTTCCTCCGTGACTGGCTGGGCCTTCGTGACCTTGAGCTGTTTGATAAGCTCCGCAGCCTGTTGTGCGACAGCATAGTCATAGAAAGGTTGCTTGCTGTACTGCTTCGCGTCGTACGCGGCCAAGATATTGATGAGGGGCACTTGGTCTGACATCGCAACGTTCGAATCGATAAATCTGACCGCCGGAAGCACCTGTCGAACTGCCTCCAACTGCTTGGCGTTGAGATTCAATGGCGGGTCATTGTGCCCAACGTAAAGCAGAGCTTGCGTCTTAGAATCCTCCGGGCTGAGGATTAACACTATGCGGGGCAGTTCTTCCTGCCTGCGCAAAGGGCCAGTATTGCTACCAGCTGCGTCCAAAATCTTCTGAAGTTCTGCATCATTATCCAGACGAAACTCAAGTCCGACATTTGGCCACACGCTGGCATTCTTGTTCTTGACCGACGCAAAGTGACACAGATCAGTGCGGCTGTAGGGATTCTCAAGGATTCCTTGGCCTGTCAGCACTTTGCTTATTGCACCGATAAGATGCGACTTGCCGCTTTCATTAGCGCCGACGATAGTTGTGATGTCGTCCTCGACGGGAATCTCGATGAACGGAAAGTCCGTACGACCTGCAGTCGCCGAACCAAGCATATTCCAGGGCCTCTGAATCACTCCCCCACGACGATCGGGGTAGCCAACGTAGTTAACGTTAAAGGACTTGTACCAACGCGACAACACCTTCGAGATTTTCATACTCCCTCCTGCTTGTGCGAAGAGAACTCCGGCCCGCCTATCGCCGTGAACTCGCCCTCTTACTTTGGCTGCACAAATACCAAATTACGCACGAAAACACAACCCTAATTGAAGTATGCGGTCACCGAATCTCCGGGGTCGTGTCTGATTATTCTTCATTCTGACCTAGCGCGCCAACACAACCGGCAATCCTCGTTGATGGAAGCCGAGCGTAGCGGAGCCGAGTCCACGAGACGCCGCACGCTGTACTTCCGCGGCAAGCCGAGTCAGACGAGACGCACCAGTGGAGTCTCTGGTGCAACTGATACGCCGAGGGGTGATTGAGCGGCAATCCGTTCATCTGGTTTCATCGGGTCCAATTCATGGAACGGCTGGCAAGCGTGAGCGCAATGGCTGCCGGGGCACATCTCTGTATTCTGGATTTCTCAGGCGCAAGCGATTGATCCTACGCAATTGTCTGATGTCGAGACCTGGTCCCGTTCGCATGCTTTTGGCTGGTCACAGCGTTGGGGATATGCGATAGTTAACGGCAATGGGCGCACAGAGGCGGAAGCCTATGCCGCTCAATCGGATCAGCCAAAGGAGTAGATATGACGGGCCATTTGACATGTCGGAGTCTGGAAATCGCCTTGGCGATTCTCCTGGCAGGTGCGCTTTCATCGCCGGGACAGAGCGGTACACTTCATCCTCAGCGCGTGAAGTCGCAAGCGCAATTGCGGAAACTATTGAGGAATCATCATCCGCGGTATTACGCGGGTTACCGCACCGGGCTGACGGCGCTGGCCAATGCGGCGACGCCTGTGGGTGCGACCGGGAATGGCGTTGCGTCCTCCTCGACGTTGGTGCAGGTCGACGGCGTGGATGAAGGCGACGAGGTCAAGAACGACTCCTCCTATATCTATCAGATCAATCAGGAGCGGGTGCTGGTCATTCACGCATATCCCGACACCAACCTCGGTGTGGTCAATGTCCTCGATTTCACGGACGGGAGTCTTTACCCGCAGGAGCTGTATCTCGACTCGCAATTCCTGGTCGTTGTCGGCACGGCCTTCCAGCAGCCATCCATCAACACGGCTTCGGCCATGCTCATGCCGATCTGGTTCTTCTCCACCAGCACCGTCAAGGCAATGGTCTACGACATTACCGATCCAGCCCATCCCGCCAAAGTCCGCGAAGTGGAAATTGAAGGCGATTGGGTGGCCACGCGCAAGATTGATTCGAATCTGTACCTGGTGGCGCGACAATACCCGGACTTCTATCCCCTGCTGGCTGCCGGCGTGTCCCGCGCTCGCACCATGCTGCCCATGTTTCGCGACACGGCGGCGGGCAAGAAATTCCGCAAACTCAGTCTCAGTCGGTGCTTCTATTTTCCCGGATTCGATGATCCGAATTACCTGCTCATCGGCGCCATTGACCTCAGCAATCCGAATTCCCAACTGGACCTGAACGCGTACCTCGGCGCTGGCGATCAGGTGTACGCTTCGACGCAGAACCTCTATGTCACCTCCTCGCGTCCGTTCGATATTTTCTTCTGGCCCCAGCTTGCTCTCGCCGCAAGCCCTGCGGTCACGGGAGCGCCCACGGCAGCGGCGGCCGCCGGCCGGACCGCTGCCGCGACCTTGATCCTCCCGCTGATGCCGATTTTCGCGCCCACCAACGAAACAACCGACATCTACAAGTTCTCGCTGAACGGCGGCACCACGGCGTTCGTCGCGGCGAACGACGTACCGGGAAGCATCCTCAATTCCTATTCGATGGACGAAAACGGCGCGTTCTTCCGCGTCGCCACGACCCAACACGCCTGGTGGAACGCCTCGAACCAGGACGAAAACAACCTGTTCGTGTTCGACGCCAACATGTCGGTGGTCGGCAGCGTGACCAACATCGCCGCTGGAGAACGGATTTACGCGGCTCGGTTTCTCGGCGACCGGGCATTTCTGGTCACGTTCCAACAGATCGACCCGCTGTTTGCCATCGACCTGAGCGATCCGACCAACCCCGCCGTTGTCGGGCAACTGACGCTGCCGGGCTACAGCAATTTCCTGGTGCCGTACGATGCAAACCATCTCATCGGTTTCGGCAAAGATGTGACCGTCGCCACAAACCAGACGACGGGTGACGTCCCGTGGTGGGATGGCGCCGCGTTTTATCAGGGCATGAAGGTGGCGATGTTTGACGTGACCGACCTGCACAATCCCGTGTTGATGCATTCGGTGAGCATTGGCGATCGCGGCACGGACTCGCCGGTGTTGTACGACCCGCACGCGCTGCTGTTCGATCGATCGAGCAACCTGATGGCGTTTCCGATCAGCGTCGCGCAGGTGACGAACCCCACCCCCGATCAGCCTTGGCAATGGGGCGACACCGTTTTCCAAGGCGTTCAGGTCTATGACGTGTCGCTCGACAATGGCTTTGTCCTCCGGGGATCGATCACCCAGATTCCTACCGGTGACGACATCTGGACCGACTGGGACAAGCAGATTGACAGGGTGTTATTCATCGGCTCGGACCTGTTCACCTTGTCCGATTCCGAACTGAAGGTGAACGACCTCAGCACCCTCGCGGACAAAGCCGTTCTGCCGCTGCCCCCGCTGCCCGACATCACGGGATCTGCCTCGTCGATAACCGTTCAGCCCATCTTGCCTGCGCAGAAGTAGGTGGCAGTCAAGTTTCGTTGGGAGGGTCGTGAAACGTGAAACGTTCCGCGCGACCGTCTGGGCAATCGCATGTCCGAGGGTCGCCGGGGTTGCGTCCGATTATTCTTCATTCTGACCTGGCGCGCCAACACAACCGGCAATCCGTGACATCCGTGTCATCCGTGGATGGTTGTCGTCGGTCCGATTCCGGAACGCTTGCGGGGGGACTGAACGGGCGTCCCGCCCGCCTGCGTGGCCGAAGCCACTTCGTCGCGGCGAAGGCCCGCGCTACTGGGGCTCAGTCGCTGCTCCCTCCATGCGCTGCGAGCCGGCCTCGCGCAGCCGGGCCACAACGTCGTCTGTCACGGCGATCACCGTACCGTGCCGCATTCCCGGCACGAACGTCATCTGCGCTGTGACATCCTCCCATGTCTTCAGGTCCCGCGAACGGGACGCTGCATAACGCTTGTCGCGGTAAACATCGTAATACACGATGTAATTCTCGCCAATCTTGATCGCCGTCGGGCCTTCCACCCAGTCGCGCGTAAACGGCGGCGAGAGGTCGGTGAACGGCCCCTCGATATCGTCGCTCGATGCCATCCGGAGATGTTTCTTCGGTGGATTCCGCGTCTCGTCTTTCACGATAAGATAGAAGCGGCCGTTCGCGCGCAGGAGCGTGGCGTCGATCACGCTGAAGCCGGGATCATAAAACAGCCGCGTGGGCGTGAAGCTGACGAAATCTTTCGTCGTCGTGCAATAAATGCGGTGATTGTAATCGTTCTCCGATTGGCCCGCGGTTTCCGGAAACTTCCCGCGAATCGTCGTCGCCCAGAAGATGATGAACTGCTGCCGCTTGTTGTCGTAGGCGATTTCCGGCGCCCAGCAGTTGCGCGCCTCCGGCTCGTGCGCCATCACGGGGATGGCTTTCTGCTCCGACCAATGGATCAGGTCCTTCGACGACACGTAGCCGATGGTCTTTCCCTCCCACGCGGTCGTCCAGACCAGGTGAAACGTCCCGTCCGCGCCGAGCAGCAGGCAGGGATCGCGCATCAACTTCGACTCGCCGACTGCGGGCTGCAGGTAGCTTTTCCCGCCATTCAACGCCTCCCACTTGTAGCCGTCTCGGCTCCAGGCAAGGTGCAGGCCGTCCTCGCCGTTGCGCACGAAGTAAGAGAACAGATAACAAGTCGAGTTCACTTCTGCGCGGGCGGACGTGAACGCGCCAACAATAACGAAAGCGATCAAAGCAAGTAGCAAACAGACCGGTTTGAGAAGACGTGTCGCTTTCATGGATCATTCATCCTTGTTGCGATGGATTTCGTTTCATCTGCGTTCACCATTCGAGCACGAGCAGCGATACCGCCTGGCGTGGCAGTCTGAACTTCAGGAAACCGGTGCCGATTTTGTCGCTCTCAACGCCAGGTGCTTCTGTCTGCGCAAGCTGGCCGGCTTTTTCGAGTTGCGCGTATTGTTCCGGCGCGGGTTGTTGGGGCGAACCCATCCGTTGCCATGCGGCGAATGCATTGCTGTGGTTCGCGTCAATACGATAGTGCGTAACACGCGCTTTACCGGCGGCGACTGGTAATCCACTCAAGGAAAGTTCCACTGCGGCGTCCGGTCCCGGCACATCGTCGTCGTGATAATGCCACGCAAGGACGCAGAGCTTGCCCTTGTCCAGACTCGCCAGCGCGGAGACATCCGGCTTCGCGCGGACCCCGTCTTTGAGGATCGCGTCCAACGGCACGGCGCCGTCGCTTTCCACCGCGAGGCGCTGGCCGCTCATCTTGCTGAACATGCGGAATACGTTCATCACCGGCAGGTCAATGCCGTTGCTGGCCAGCACGCGGAAGCCGGCGAAGTAAGGCTGGTCCTCGAACTCGAACGCCCACGTCAGCGCGCCTTCGAGCTTCACGCCGTGCTTGTCCGCCAACTCGTATTCGCGCGCGAAGCTCGCGGCGGTGTAGCTGGAATACAGTGTGCCGTTGCGGTAGCCGTTCTGCGGGTAAACGGCGGCCGAGCACGCGGCGCAGCCGTCGGGATCAGATTCGCCGATGATGATGGGCTTGACCTTGAGTTCGGGGAAGCGGGCGACGACCGCGAAAGCATCGTTGATGTCCCGCAACTGGTTCGCGATGCCCATGCGCACGTGACCGTCCACGAACTTCGGGCTGCCCTTGGCATGGAACGAAACAAAGTCAATCGGCGTGCCCTTCTGGCCGGTCGCGTAGTTGGTCCCATGCACGCAGTGTTCGAGGAAGTTGGGCAGGAATTTGCCGCCGGGACCTCCGGCCACATCCGGCCCGCCGACCTTCGCCGTCGGCAGCGCGCGGCGCACGGCGTCGATGGCGTAATCGTGGAGCTTGTGGAATTCCTGCGGCGTGCCGCGCCAGTAACCGATGTTTGGCTCGTTCCAAACTTCCCAATACCAGCGCTCGACCTCAGCGCGGCCGTATTTCTCCACGCAGTGTTTCGCCCACTGATAAACCAACTCGGCCCACTTCGGGTAATCTTTCGGCGGATAGGCCCAGCCGGTGTAAATTTCGTCGTATTTGGCGCCGGGCGTCCAATGATGCTGATACGGCTCCGGCTTGATGGAAAGGTCCTTCGGCATGAAGCCGATTTGCACATACGGCTTCACACCGCGTTCCAGGTAAGTGTCGAAAATGCGGTCGAGGATCGTCCAGTTGTAAACCGGGTTGCCTTGGGCATCCTCGCTGTAAGCGCCGGTGGAACCCCACTTCAACGCCGGCGTGCCGTCGCCGGAGGTCAGCAGATTGTGCGCTCGGAAGTAAACCGTTTGCGAACCAAGCTGGCCGAGTCCCGCGAGAAGCTTCTTGCCGTCCTTCATGTAGGCGTAGTTCGGCTCGTCGGCACCGAAGAACCGCCAGATGGGACGCAACTCGCCTTTGGTCCTGGCGGCGTCCACGCGAATGGCAACTGGGAACGCGTTGGTTGGGGATGGTTGTGTCGGCTTCGCATCACCGGCGGCAAGGCTCGGGCACCTGCCGAGCAAAGTAACGATAATCGTGAGCATCAAGGTGGTGCGCATAGACTCACGCCATACTCATTTTCGTACCATCAAAACGCATCATAACCAAAATTCGACCGTTAACGAATCTGTGGCCCGGAGCTTCGAGACAGTCTCTCCAAGCTTGCGCCACCTGTTCCTTAAAGACGTGGCTGATTCATCCAGTTCCGGGCGCACATAATCGCACAAGATACCTTGTACTCAACATTACTTTTCACGTGCGAATTCATCATTGCCATACGTCTTAGGCATTTCCGGGTATGAAAAGAAAAAAAGGGGTCAGTCCGGAATGACCCCTGTTCTGTCGTGCTCCCTCAGATCGTTCTGACCTGCGCGCCGTGCGCAGATTAGGCTTGTCTAAAAGTACACGTTGCGTTATGCGACCATGCCATGACAAGGCGAAGACCGATCTCATGAAAATCATCGGTACCTGTTTATCTGTCGCACTGGCAGTCATCCTGTGTCCTGCGCAGGCGCAGGCGCAGAATCTGTTTGTGTCAGATTACAACAGCGGCAACGTCTATGAATTCACGCCCGGCGGAACGCGCAGCATCTTTGCCTCTGGGTTGTCGCGCCCTCTTGGTCTGGCCTTTGACAGCGCGGGCAATTTGTATGTGGCGGAGCAAGCCAGCGGCAACGTCTATAAATTCGCGCCGGATGGAACGCGCAGCACCTTAGCGTCCGGGGTGGAATCACCTTATGGTTTGGCCGTTGATCATGCGGACAATCTGTTTGTGGCGGTGTGGGGCTACCCCGGTTTCATCTCTGAATACACGCCGGGAGGTATCCAAAGCACCTTTGCCTCCAAGGTGTACCCCTGGGGCCTAGCCTTTGACGGCTTGGGTAATCTGTTTGAGACGGATTTCGGCAGCGGCAACATCTATGAATTCACGCCGGGCGGAACACGCACCACGTTCGCCTCCGGGTTGGCATCTCCGACGTTCCTCGCTTTTCAGCCCGTGCCCGAGCCTGCGACTTATTCCCTGTTGGAGTTGGCGGCTGTTTTTCTCCTCGGCATTCGCCGGTTGCGTCGCCCCTAGGTGTAGTCGCACACAGAAGATCACGATCCGACGTGATCATGCACGCCACTTATTCCTCATCCGCGACCGCGACCGCAGTACCACCCGCGGTCGTGGCTGCACTCGTAGCGGGCGGCTTGGCGGATGCGTCAACTTCCAAGCGGAGGTAGTCGTAAATGATACCGCTCGTCAGGCCGCCGGCGGGGATCGTCAGCTTCATGACGTTCTCCCCGGCTTTCATCAGCGAAGCGTCGAAAACAACGTCCTTCTCCACCCAATATCCGCCGATGCCGTCGCGGTTGATCGTGGCATTGTAGCCCAGCCCGGTGGCCGAGCCTGCCGGCTTGTCATTGACGGTCACCTCGATGCTTCTGGCGCTGACGCCGCAGATCGCCAGGCGCAGTGTCGCCTTGCCGTGAGTAGCAGCCGGCTGGTTGAACGTGATCGTCCACGTCGTGCTTCGCCCACTGCCCCTGCCGTTGCCTTTTTCGATGGTGTTGTTGGGATCCTCGCAGTGCGGAACCTGCTCGAAGTACCAATCCTTGTGAAAGTCGCTCTTGCCGATGATGTAGTTCACGTCGTTGGGAAACAGCCTGGCGTATTCGAGATACATCCCCCAGTGGAAGTAGTCGTCGCCCTTGAAGAACTCCGAGCCGGTACGGTTGGGGATGCCGATGTCCCAGAGCTGCCGGCCGTAGCGGACGGGCGTCCATTCGAGGCGGCCTAGGTCGATGGACATGCCGGATTCGACGGCGATGTTGGTCCTGGCGTACTCACCGAGGATGCCATCGGCAATCGCATGGAGGGTGTACGTCCCGGCCCGGACTTTCGGGATCGTGAAATGGCCTTGATTGTCGCCGCGGACCCAGAACTCATAGTGCTTGGCGTCGTTCTGCCAATCGACAACCCGCGGACCACCGAAACCGCCGAAGCCGCCTCCCCATCCGCCCGGTCGCGTGTACTCAGGCGCAGACAAACCGACGAGCAGATTGCTCATCTTGAGATTGGTAGCCTGGGGATCGCGCAGCACGAGTTGACCACTGACCGTGCTGCGTTCGTTCTTGCGCGGATAATCAACACCGGAAACCCAGTCATAGGGCCACGCGGTCGCCTCCTTGGCAGCCTGCGCGAGGGCGTCCTTGAACATCTCATTCGGGGTCGGGGCGGAGTTGAGGTAGATCATCATCGGGCCGACGACCTTGGTCCACTTCTCACCGGCGCCAATCGCGCAGACGCTGCCGCCGTAGTGCGTGCCCCGCCAGTAGTTTAGCACGGTCGGCGCGCCGCCCGGGTTGTTGTCCAGGTGGCCGGTCAGCTCGACCTTGGTCGCCCCGCCGCTCAGGTACTCCACCGACGGATTGATGAACCACAGCCCGACGTGTTGCTTCGTGCTGGACCAGCCGAAGGCGGGGATGTTGAATTGAATGGCTGAGTAGTCGTACTTGTGCGAGACCTCGCCTTTGAACTGGCCGGTGTTTATCCGGCGGACTTCCTTCATGTTGAGTTCCGTGCCGTGGTCCCAATCCGAGCCGGTGATCATGAGCCTGTCGCGGTTGGCGTCAATCGACAGCCAATCGAACACGTCCCCATTGAGTTTGGCGCCGAACCGGCTTTCGCCGATCTGCGTGCCGGGGTAGTTGGCGGGATGGTCGTAGATCGCATAGGTATAGAGGCCGCTGTCGTGCCGGCCCAGCGTGTAGCGAAGCTCGATGTCGCACAGCGTGCTGCCGCCAGGCCCGTCGCCGAGGTAGGTTTTGCTGTCGGAAAAACCTTTGATCGATACTTCGCCGCGCTCGCCGCCGTTCCTGGCCGGATCAATCGTCACGGTAACGGCATAACGTTGGGCCGCAGAAGGGTCCTGTTCCCAGTACCCGGCGGGGTGGCCCGAACCGTAGCCAATCAGTTCCAAGCCCTTGTATTTCAAGGAGGTGAGGTCGCCGGAAGTTTTGTCAACCTTGGCCGTGACGTAACCGTTGGCGAGCGTGAAGCTCGACTGGTCCTCGACCACTGTCACCGGTGCGGTATTGCGATTGGCGGCCTCGGGGTCGCCAACCGTGGAATTCTGCAACGTGTCGGCGCTCATGCCGCTCGTGGCCATCGCGCCGAGTGCAATCGCGACCGCCATGGTTTCTGCAAACTGTCTCATCATTGGGTCTCCATATCAGTTATTGTACCGTTAGTCGCACCTGACCTCCACCAACTTCTCCTTCGGCTTCTCACCGAGGATGAAACATGGGCTTTGATAGCCGCCGTCATTCCCGCCATCCGGGGGTTTCACGGCAGCGTGGCGAACGTGGCGCCAGGCTGAGCCTCGATTTCGATCGAGGCTTCCTTGAGTCCCTCCGCACGCGCCACGAGTCGGATTTTGCCCGGTTTCCGCGAACCCTGCACAATGGCCAAGCACGACCCGTTGAAAGCCTTCCTGTGGTTGGCCTTGTAATCCTCGTGGCTCGACGGGTTCCCGTTGTCGACCCCGATAATCTTGCCTGCGCCTTGAATCTCGAAGGCGACCTCATTGTCCGCAGTCGGCACGACCCTGCCTTTGTCGTCCAAGATTTGGACCGTGATATGAGCGATATCCCGGCCATCCGCCGCCATCGCGTTTTTGTCGACCGACAACCCAATGGCCGCCGGCTCTCCCGTCGTGGAGATTTCCGCCGTGCAAACCTCCTTGCCATCCTTGTACCCGACGGCCTTCAGCGTCCCCGGCTCATAGGGGACATCCCACACCAGATGAAGATCAGCCGTGGTCGCGAACACTTGGGGTCGGGCATAGCGGTTCCAACTGCCCGTACTACCCTGGCGCGGAAAATCAAGCGCCTTCGCGCCATAACTCTTGCCATTGAGGAACAATTCCACAACGTCGCAGCTTGTGTAGCACAGCACCGGAACAATCTGCCCTTCGCGTCCCTTCCAGTTCCAATGCGGGAAGAGATGCAGCATCGGCTTGGTCGTCCACTGGCTTTGGTAGAAGTAATAGCCGTCTTTCGGAAAACCGCAGGTGTCGAGCGCACCCGAAGAACTGTTTTTTCCCGGCCACCGCGATTCGCCGAGGTAGTCGATGCCCGTCCACGTGAAATAACCGATCACGTAATCGTGCATCTTGTTGAACTTCCAGAGTTGTTCCGCCCGGATCATGGACGTGGCATACCGGGGGGGCCGGGCGGAATCGTTCGTCCCCACCGGCGCGAAGTCGTAGCGTCCGCGGACGCCGCCGAGGCCGGAGTCTCCCGTGCCAACCATCTTGCGGTTCGGGTACCTGATCCGGTCATCGGCGAAGTAGGTCTCGCGGCGTGTGACCCAGCGGTCGACGTAGTTGTAGCCGACGATATCGAGCAGGTTGGCGAACGCGGCCGGCAACTCGCGCGTGTCGGTAAACACGTTGTCGCACGCCGCCGTGACCGGACGGGTCGGATCCTCGCGATGAAAGACCTCCACCAGCTTGCCCAACACCTCGTGCCCGCTGGGCGCCAACTGCTCGCCAATCTCGTTGCCCGCGCTCCACATCACCACGCTTGGATGATTGCGGTCGCGGTGGATCAGGTTGAGCAGGTCCCGCTCGTACCACTCGGCGAAGTAGTCGGAATAACCGTGCTGAATCTGCGGTTTGCGCCGTGTCCATTCGTCGAACGCCTCGTCCATCACCAGAAAGCCGAGACGGTCACAGAGGTCGAGCATCTCCGGCGACATGGGATTGTGACTGAAGCGGATGGCGTTGCAGCCCATTTCCTTCAACAGGCGCAGTCGCCGCTCCAATACGCCGGCGGGCACCGCCGCGCCGACGCAGCCGCCGTCGTGATGCAAGCACATGCCCAGCATTTTCACCGGGGCGCCGTTCAACAGGAACCCGCGGCTCACGTCGTACTGGATGTCACGAATGCCAAACGGCGTGTCGTACTCGTCCACGACCCGCCCGCCGCTGCGCACGAGACTATGCACCCGGTAAAGATTCGGCGCATCGGGCGACCACAGGCGTGGCGTGGCGACTTCGACCGACTCATCGAATTCAAATTCACCGCCGGCCGGAATACTCTTCTCCGCCTCCGTTGTAGCAGCCACCTGACCCTCCGCATCCACAACCTGGCTGACCAAGGTGACCGCCTGCGCTTGCGGGCGTTCGTTTTGCACCCGTGTCAGGATCCGCACGCTCGCGCTGTTCGTCGCGGCGCTGGGCGTGGTCACGTAGGTGCCCCAGTGGGCGACATGGAGAGGATCGGTCACGGTGAGCCACACGTGACGGTAAATCCCGGAGCCTGAGTACCAACGGCTGTTGGGCTGGGCGGAGTTGTCCACGCGCACCGCGATGACATTCGGTTCCCTGCCGAATTTCAAATACGGTGTGAGGTCGTAATAGAAACTGGTGTACCCGTATGGCCAGGTGCCGAGGTGCTGGCCGTTGATCCACACCTCGCTGTTCATGTAAACGCCGTCGAACTCGATGATCACCTTCTTGCCGCGCTCCGATTCGGGCAAGGTGAACTGCTTGCGGTACCAACCGATGCCCGTGGTAAGATAACCGCCTTGCCCGCCAGTCGGCGCATCCTCGCTGTACGGCCCTTCGATACTCCAGTCGTGAGGCAGGTCCAGCTTGCGCCACCCGCTGTCGTCAAAGGCGGTCGCTTGGGCGGCCTCCGGGTCGCCTAGGATGAACTTCCAACCGAAATCCATCAGCAGTCGTTCGCGCGGCGCTGCCGCCGCAGCGTCCGCCTTCTGCGCAGACTTCGCCGGCTGCTGGGCCACGAGTGTCACTGAAACGAGCACAATGAGAAATGCCAGTGTGGTTTGGATCGTTCGACTCATCGTTGCCCTTCCTACTTCTTATGGCTTGGCTGCGGAGACTCGGTAAAGCCCCGCGCCGTGCCAGGTGATTTCCGGCGCAAACTCCTCCTTGAACTCTCCGAGGTCCGCTTTTCGCCACAGATCACGAATGCGGCACGAACCGCTGAATCCAAGTTCCGCAAGTTTCACCGGCACCTTCATGCCGCCTGCGCTCTCTGGTTGATCGGGCTTGCCCGCCGTAGGGTCGTTGGCGGGCTTGTCGTATGTGTTGAAAACGGCAAGGTATTTGTCCGACGAGTTCGGCGCATTGGCGACCCAGGCAATCAGTCCGTCATGGTTGAAAAACTGGCGGTTGCCGCTGCTGTTTTGATCGGCCGCGATCACTTCCTCATTGGTGATCAGCGAAAGCGTGAAATCATCCATCCTCGTCATGTCACCGCCGAAAATCAGCGGTGACCGGGCAATCGACCAGAGTGTCATCAGCGTGTATTGCTCGTCCTTCGTGAACCGAGTCGTGCGTCGTCCCATGTCGATCGTGCCGAGCGGCAGCATGTCCGCATCGGGGAAATGCCCGGGGCCGCGAAATTCGGTCCATTTCCGCAAGCGCTCAAACTGTTCAAGCAAGACGGGCCACTTGTCCCAAAAATCGTCGCTGATCCGCCACATGTTCGCGTTACGGCTGACGTGCTCGCCTTCGGCCAACGGCGTCTCGCCCGGGGAAAGGCTCAGAACCATCGGGCGTCCCGTGCGATCGATCGCCTTGCGGATCGCTTCGATCTCGGCGCGATGATAAGGCCGGCTGATGTCGTCAACCTTCACGAAATCGACTCCCCACTCCGCGAACAGTTGAAAAACGGAATCATAATACTCCTGCGTGCCGGGCTTGGACATATCCACGCCGTACATGTCGGTGTTCCACGGGCAGATGCTCGTCTTGTCGGCGATGTCCGCCGCGTGGTGCGAGGTGCCCTTGATTGGAGTGTTCTGTTCGACCGCCTGACGCGGAATCCCGCGCAGCAGGTGCACGCCGAATTTCAGTTTCTTGCCATGGACGTAGTCGGAGAGCGCCTTGAACCCGACATTGCTTGCGGCGGAGGGAAAACGATTGGTCGCGGGCCGCAAACGTCCCCACTCATCCATGACAAGCTTCGCACCCTTGCGATAGTTGAAACTCTTTGCCTCCGGCTCGTACCACTGGATGTCCACAACGACATATTCCCAGCCGTAGCGCTTCAGATGCTCGGCCATGTAATCCGCATGCGCTTTGGTCTGCGCTTCGGTGACGGTCGTGGCGAAACAATCCCAACTGTTCCACCCCATGGGAGGCTTCTGGGCCCATTGCAGAAAAGCTGAGCTTTGCTCGGCGGGTTTCTGTTCACCACCGAGGACGGCCTGAGCCGCCAAGATGGCGCAACTCAGCACGCTGGCAATGACCAGAAATGTGAACAATCGCCTCATCGGTTCGCCTCCACCGGAAGTCCACGGGGTAACGCCGCTCACACTACCCTCGAGCCAGAACCACTGTCAACGGAGTATCACCCTGGCGTGAGCCACCGGGCACATCTCGATACTACCACCGTAACCCACCGAACACCGAACGTACGGTGTTGTGTGAGGTAGGGCGCGACCGCCCGGGCGCGCCGCGTTTTTCGGGGGACGGGCAGCCCGGCGGTCTGCCCCTACCTACAGCCCTGCAAAACGCCCGACGCTGGCTATGCTGGTAGTGTCGAGTCGCGCCCTCTCCGAAGCGGCTGGTATTTTCAGAATGGACAGTCGCGGTCCGATTGGGTTAGTTGTGCTGGTGGTGATCTTATGAAAGTCGAGTCAATGCACGTCGGAATGAAAGTCAGGCATCCCCATCACGGAATCGGCGTCGTCAAGTCGATCACCGAGCACACGGCGGAGATCCGGTTCGATGACGCCACGCGGACGATTGCACCCGAAAACAGCGGCATGGAAGCCGCCGAAGCCCGCGCCGCCGTCAACGGATTGGAGATACCTCTGGGTCAGTTCATCGAACAAACCGCCAAGGTGGTGCTGGCCGAGCTTGGGGTCGAAAAATCCGGCGACGTTGTCGAGCAACTTGCCAGTCGGTGGCATGGCGGACGCATGCTGCTGCATCCTGCGGACACGACGCTACAAGCGAAGGAAGTCCCGCTGGACGTCTTCTTCCACAAAATCGTCATGGTGCGCAACAACCTGCGGGTGCTGGAACAGAAGATCAACAGCCACGCCACACTGAGCGATGCCGACAAGGTGGAGTTGCAACAATACATCACGCGCTCGTACGGCTCCATGACGACCTTCAACATCCTCTTCAAGAACAAACAGGATCAGTTCAAAGGCAGCGAATAAGATTTCTGAAGAGGTAATTTCATAGATCTTCGGTGGCACAGGCGTCCCTGCCTGTGCGGAAGGATTTCGAAAGGCATGGAGGCCTGTCCCACCATTCATGAGATGGGTTCAAGCCATCGGTGTCGCCAGCATCAACGATTCTCCAGCCATCCTTTCACCAAGTACGCCGCCGCCAATGCCAGCACAGCTAGGGTGCCGAGACGCTTACACTTCGTCACACGCACCTCAAGAAGCGTCAACCTGATGTCACGTCGCCCGCGCGAACGCGCGCGCAAGAATTTGAAATGGCACTCGGTCTTCTTCTCGGCACCGGTTCGCTCTGCTTTGCGCCGCCGCTCCCCGGCTGTCACGGCGCGCCTCACGAGGTTTGCATTGTGGTCTTGGCAACGCGGAGACAGAGAAATTCGCGCGATGGTTGTGAGCCGTTTCTTCTCTTTCATCGCCGCCACTCTAAGAGGGTCCCGGCGGCTTTGCTGGGTTTACTGTGAACCACTGAGCGCCAGTGGTGTGCCTACCGGATGTCGCGGACGTGCTTGCGGATTTCCTTCTCGGTTGTTCCAAAGGCTCGCGCAGTTCGATAGACCGCGTATGCGCGAATTCTCACCGTCCCGGTCACAGCGCGTTGGATGTCCTCGACCTCTGTGTAAGCCGCTTTGTAATGGACGCAATGCTGCGTGGCTGCAAGTTCGTAAAGCCGACTCAGGCTGCACACTTCTTCCTCTGGCTTCTTGAGGTGCATTGCGCGCACAGTTCGCCACTGCTTCCAGTTTTTCCAGTCGTCGCGAATGATCTTAGGCATGACATCGCCCAACACCTGCCGTACCCGTGAAAGCTCTTGTTGGAAGTAGGCACGGATGTATTCAGGCTTTAGGTCTGGGCTTTTGCCCCTGTCGCGTTCCGGCACGAGGAGCACTTTCAAGAGCCTGCTGGCCAAAGCCGCGTCAGAGTTCGGGCCGCCTTTTCCGTGGTGCGCCACAAACAACAGCCTGCCGATGAAGTTGGCGATGCGCGGTTGCGCCAAGGCCCATACCGGCTGATGTCGTACCAAGGCACGGAGGGAAACGAAGGGGTTCTTCAGCGCTTCGTTAGTCGCTTCTTCCGCGTTGCGACGGCGGAACTCCTCGATGTCCTTCCGCTCATGCTCCGGGAGAAGCTGCAAGGCGGCGGTAAAACCCTCCTCGTAGTTGGAGGTTTCACCTAGCAGGTTCAAGATGTGCTTCCTTCTCCCTTTGGGTAAGCAGTCGCACGCCGCCCAGAACTTTTTTTGTACCACATCCTCTTGGTAGGACATCTGCATGATGCGATTGGCTTCTAAAAAGTCTGCGGTTTCGATCTTGCCGCTGAACAACGAAGCAGTGCCTGCCTTGCGCCGCCACAGCGCATGAAGCTCATAGAACGCGGCGTCATCCAACAGTTTTCGCAGCAAATCTTGCCCCGCGTTGTTTAGCGCTTGTGAAGGGGTGTGGGGTTGCTTTTCCGTCGAAGGCTTATGAGAGTTGTGTTTCACCGTCCGCTCCCTTTGGCATCGATCAAATACCTAAATTGGCGATTGTGTTGAACTCATTGCTTTCTGCCGGGGGCGACAGAATGGCTTCGCGGCGCCCGCCGCGGCGTGTTCCCGCCTAAGAACCGTACGGGGGCCAAGTGTCTCTCATATTGGAATTGTCGAGGTCGACTTTAATCGTTCTGCCCGGTGCTGCCACAACGCGCACCAGCCAATAGGCGGCAGAGAATTCTGTCTTGTATTTGGCGTAAACGACGAACACCCCTCTAGGAACTTCCCGTATTTCGTACTTCGCATCAACATCGGTTTTGGTAATGCGAACTACGTGCGGCACTAATTTCTTATCAAGCTCCTGAAAGAACCTGTCGATCCACAACTGTCGCAGCCAATCAGACGTAGCGATATTTACTTCGCCCACCTTCGGTCCGAAAAGTCCATTAGCCGAAAAGAAACCGAAGAAGGACCCCGGGGGCGCGTTTGTCGTGCCCGGTAAAGTTTGGACTGCATTTATGGCTTCGTCTGTTAGAAGGGTAACCTCTAACCCGCGTAGCAAATCTGACTGGCCGCTTCTGAGCGTCACCCAAGCAGCGCCTGAAATTGTTGCGGGTCGTGTGCCGCGCCAAACAATCAAACCAGCGCCTATAGTCGCAACAGCTAAGAACCCCAAAACCCAAGCCAAGGCGTGAAAGTTAGTCCGAGTTCCTCGCTCGCCAGGTCCAGCAGAAGGCTCGGCTTCGACCGATTTGGAAGGGACGAGCAAAGGTGTCGAGCATTTCGGACAGTCGAACACCTGACCCGCACCCGCTTCGTCAATCACGATGTCCTGCCCGCACATCTCGCACTTGAAGGAAATGCCCATACGCAACGCCTCTCGGAGCCGCATGCTAACGTGCCGCCAGCACTGCATGCAAGTCGTTTTCGGCGCGATGCAGCATGGGCGATCCGTCTTGTGCGGCGCGCCCGGCGGTCTCGCCCTACCACGACACCGATGCGGAGCAAGCTCGCTACCGGTGCGCTTTGCTCCAGAGGGCGTACTGATCGAGCGCGCGCTTCGGTGCGTCTCCGTACCAAGAATAACCATTGCGGGCGCTCCAGCGAGATCTCGTTCACGTTGTCGAGAAAGGGCGAGTCGTCGCGCTGCCGGGAAACCCTACATGGCGTTGCGCATCCGACGAGTGCCGGAGCCAGTGAACTCAAGTTTGAAAAACATCCTGCCCCTGTCTGCCGACCTGCCACCCGATCCTTGAAAGGTTAAAAACTCCATTCTGGCCGTAGCGGCATGAACACCGCTGTTCGTGTGAAGAGCAAAGGGGCTGTTGCCCAAATGATTTTTCCGGTTGTAGCTGCGCTTCTGCGAAGCGCGGGACCTTGATTTTCCGGACGAATTCGGCGCTTCACAGAAGCGCCACTACACCGGAACGAACGAGAATCGATTTGGGCAACAGGCCCTAAGGAGTTCACCCCAAAGACCAAGATGCCGGCTGAATTGAGTTGCGTCCTGCGGCTGGTTATCGCAATGTCACAGTATTCATAGTTGCGCAGTGTCGCCTGCGGGAAATCAAACCTATGCGTCGATATCTGACCCTCTTCAACATCGGCCTGATGCTTATAGGTATCGCGGCATCTGCGACGCGTGCCGCCGAACCGGCAACCCGCCCTGCGGCGTCTGATCGCAGGTTTACCTACGTCATCGTCCACGGCGCCTGGGCCGGCGGATGGGCGTTCAAGGAGGTCGATAACCTTCTCACCGCCGATGGGCACAAGGTCTACCGGCCCACGCTCACCGGGCAGGGCGAACGCGTTCATTTGGCCACGACCAATATTGATCTCAGCACGCACATTCAGGACATCGTTAACGTGATCCTTTACGAAGATTTCCACGACATCGTGCTCGTCGGACACAGCTACGGCGGCATGGTCATCACCGGCGTCGCCGATCGCGTGCCCGATCGGATCAAGCATCTGGTCTATGTCGATGCGTTCCTACCGGAGGATGGCGAGAGCCTGAATACGAGCCGCGGTCGCGGTGGGCGCGGCGGGCCGGGGCTGATCACCACCAACGGTTTTGCCATCCTGCGAGGCTATAATCCGAATAAACCTCCTCCCAGCGAAGTTCCCCAGCCGGCCAAGACACTCAGCGAACCGATCTCCCTCAAGAACCCGGCTGCGAAGAAGATCCCGACCACCTACATCTTGGCGGTTCCTGCGGGCCGCCAACCACAGGATGCCGCGTTCTTCTTTTTCTATGAGCGTGCCAAGGCGCGTGGCTGGACCGTGCTCACCATGGAAGGCGATCACAACGTCCAGTGGTCCCATCCCAAAGAACTGGTCCAACTGCTGGAAATAGTCCCGTGAACTGCAGGAGAACGAAGCATTGATGCAAAGCCGTGAACGTTAACCTGACCTATTCATGAACCACCTGAAACGTCCGGCAACCCCTCACCTTAATCCTCTCCCCGTCAACCCCGAAAGCTTTCGGGGCAAGGCGGGGCGAGGAGATCTCCCCTCTCCCTTCCCAAGGGAGAGGGCCTGCCCGCCGAAGCCTCGGCGCAGGCGGGTCAGGGTGAGGGTTCGAGCAGTGACACACTGTGGGTTGTTTAAGCGCATC
>Ga0187861_10000472_pt1 | contig 47173 bp, 41 predicted proteins | sample June2016WEW_10_1_3_FD_132986 | JGI IMG/M metagenome (GOLD analysis project Ga0187861, IMG submission 132986) | Peatland microbial communities from SPRUCE experiment site at the Marcell Experimental Forest, Minnesota, USA - June2016WEW_10_100 | ecosystem: Environmental > Terrestrial > Soil >...
ACAACCCGCACCGCCGGCACTCCGCGCTCGGCCAGCGGTCGCCGATCCAGTACGAGTGCGACACCTCAACTGCGGCTTGAAACCCAAGCCGTCAACTGTCCACCAAAGCGGGGCAACTCCAGAATCTCGACTTGGCCGGCAGCCGTGTGATGGAGCAAGAGCGCGTAGACTCCCCAATCGCTCTCGGGCGTTCCTGGTGGCCGGTACAGCTTCTGAAATGCGCGCACAACGTGGTCGTTCGTGATGACCAGACCATCCTCACGTGCTATGAAGCCAGTTCCGACAATGGGGGGGAATAGCGGAGGACCCGACTCTGCGTCGAGAGGTAGGTACTTGGGGCAGAAGGCCACTATGGCCTTCTTGATAGCTTTGTAAGACTCCATCAAGGTCATAGCTGTTCTTCCATACGGGATGGCGAATCGGGTGTGGTGCAGGCTGGGGTGAGGGCGGCCTCGCCGGTGACTGCGACAACTCTGAGTCTCTACCTTAAGCTGGCGACTCTGGTTGCTACCAGCTAGGCCGGATGTGTCGTTATCAGGTGTCTCACGCCGTCGTGCATCATCCTCACTTGCTGCTCGTCGTAGGCCGTGTAGCTGCCATGTGCAGCGTCGTTGCGCAATCCGAGCCACGCGGTAATCGACTTCTGTTGGAGTTTAGCGTTTGAATAAGCCCCGGCTGCCGCCAGTTCGGCATTGAGCTTGTCGGCCTTCTTCGGAACGCCGTCTAGGTCGGTTGGAATTGCGTGCCGTGCACAGAGCGCCCGGAGATGCGCTTCCAATGCGCTGCCAGCGATGACGGCAGCCGCGTCCTTGTAGTGAGTGTTGAGCAGGTGTTCGGCCATTTCGAGGAAGTCGCTAAAGAGGTCGCCCCGGACGAGTTCCTCCAATGTCCTTGTGTAGCCCTTCTGCATGTCATGCAGCAAGGCGCGCACCACGCCTACCTGTCCCGCCAACTCGTCCCAATCGTTCATGCCGGTTCTTGGTTCACGAACCTGAGCTTGTCGCGCGTACTGTGAGTTGCGGCCAGACGCGCGTTCGACCGCTGCCACGCACCGCGTCCGAAAAGTCATCAAGCTCTGTCTGTCAATGAGATCCGAGCCGTCCGGATATTTCGAACTCTTACGCACGGCATCGTAGTCATCCACGATGCTTTGTAGCTCTGTTTCGAAAGGGCTCGCCGGCATGCTCAGCTCACCGCGTTAAGAGTCATTACTCCACCAACGCAGTCACGCGTTAGCCACGTACCACCTCGAACGAAGAAGGTGGGGGGTCGAACCGGATAACGGCGATGATGGCTCCAGCGGCGAAGTAGGCATCAGGGACCCTGCCGCTTTCGAGCGCCGATACGACCTCCTTGGCCGTCTTGAATTCGTCTGGTACCTCTACGACGGTTGAGTCCTTATCGCCCCTCGGCGACTTGTACTCGACGCTCCAACGTGCCATATGGTCTCCGTATCCGCCGCTCCGGCGGCTAGCAAGACGCCTGAGCGGCGGGCGACCCGCTTGCCAGGCGCACAACAGTTGCCGAATCTAGCCCCCTGCCGCGACGGAAGCGTCAGTCCACACGCGCCCGCCGGCTGCTGGTGCGGTCTAAGTAGTACCGGGCCTTGGGCGTCCAAGCATCTCATAGAACCCCGGGAGCGTCTGCTCTGGGTCATGCCAGCCATCTATCCAATCGTAGATCTCGCCCATGTGCCTGTAGGCCGTTGGGAACTGGCGAATGCTAGACGCTTCAAGTTGATGGCCGTGGAAGACTGGGTTCCGCACAGTCTCGTAGAATAGCTTCGTGGTCGCCCAAAGTCCGCGGTCGCTGCGCCTCATCGCCAGCGAAGAATCAACGAGAGCGGGAGCTGCATTGAAGAGGCCTTCGGCGGCGCCGCCTCGGGTGCCGGTTACTGAGAGCTCGATCTCGTCGCTAGTCGAACGAGTTATGCGGCCTCGCTTCGCTATCTCGACCCTGACGGCGTAGGAGAGGTACGCCTCAAGCCCTGACAGCGTACGCTGCAGGACCACGGTCAGGAACATCTCTGGGAAGGAGAGCCAGATCATGTAGGGGGTGTGCAGATAGCCCGGCTCGCGGCTCAGATCTGCGAGCAGGCCACCGGACTCGAGGTACCTCCCATAGCGTTCGTATTCCAGCCGGATGTTTATGACTGGGATGTTGCTGAAGGTGAGTCCGAACTTCCTTGCGACCTTCGCCATGAGAGCACTCTCGGGGACGCCTAACGAAGTTCGCCTCAGCGGCGGGCCTCACGCCCGCCAGCCACACAACACCTGCCCAACCTATATACCAGGCGTGAGGGACGCGTTAGCTGGCCGTGCCGGCGGCCGCAAGAGTGGGTTAGGGCTCATGCAGACTGAATTGGCTTAGCGAGACCGACGCGCAGACGGATTGGCATTGCCGGATCTCTCTCTTCCTCCGGGACCTCGTAGATGACGAAGGGCCCAGTCGGTTGCAGCCTTAGCAGGCCGTCAGCGAGAATGTCTTCGAAGAGTGTGAGGAGGTTGTCGACGAGGACTGGCATATCGTTAGCGATCACCGTCCTGCTACCCTCATCGAGGCGCCACGTCGGTGGCGCAACCTCCGGAGGGCTGATGGAGACGAGCTTGAAGTTGTCGACGTTGACGACGCTGGGAGTTCCAGGGTGATCGACGGCATTCCTCATGTTCAGGACCTGCTCAATCCAGGATGCGTCGGCCTTGAGGGCGACGAGAAGCTGGTCATCCGGTCCATAGGTAGCCTCCAGCCACTCCCGCGCCTTATCGAACCTGTGCTCAAAGCGCTTGTCGTAGAAGACCTCGAAGAGTGCGCCAATATCGCGGAGGGCGCCCTTGGCCGCATACAGGAACAACTCAACGTGCTGCCTCAAATCCACAACCGCCGGCAACTGCGTAGCCGTGTGGCCTTCATTGAAGACGACCCCCTTCTCCAGCAGCTCCTTCCTTCCCGCTTCCACCTGGGCCACGACGTAGTCGGCTTGATCCAAGCATGCGATCAATCGCAGCATCACTTCGTGGCTGATCTCAATGATGGCCTTCCGCTTCTCTTCAGAGAGTAGGAAGGCCTGAACCAAGTCCCTCGTTTGAGGGATGGTACGGGCGACGCACGGCGTGGCGCTGCCGCGCGACAGATAGGGCTGGAAGACAAAGGGCGTTCCCATCTTGGTCGACATACCGCCTAACGCATCGCGCCTTCGCGGCCGGCGCCAGCCCGCGCGCTCTCACATACCATGCACACGCTAACCTGCAGGCGTTAGGTCAGCGTCATTCGCCCCTCGCACCCGGGAAAACGGAACAGCAAAAGCCAAAGCAAAAGCGCGGCGCCATACCTCAAGAAATGGCTGAAGTACGCCATTGTTGTGGCCTTTGGCGGCACGAATGGCGCCACTGTTCGTGTTTCAAGAGGGGGGAGAACTGATTGTCACCCTTCTCTTATAACCCGCCAGCAAGTTGCCGCGCCTCGGCGCGGGGTGATACGTTCTCCGGCCCGAGGGGGAAGGACCATGAGCAGAGTGGCCGGTGATGCCAGGGAGGACAGGGAGGATCGGATGGACAGAGAAGGCGGGAACAGCGGTGTCCGCACGTTCGCCGCGGGGCTGCTGATCGGCGCGCTCGTCGGGGCGGGGATCGCCCTGCTCATTGCGCCGTCGAGCGGCGAGGAGACGCGGCGGATGATCGCCCGGCGCGCGCGGCGGCTGGCCGCGGATGCGCGGGAGCGCTACGACGAGGCACGGCACGAGCTGCGCCAGGCGCGCGAGCACCGGCGCCGGGGGCACGACGACACTAGTGCTGGCTGATCTTCTCCAGCAGTGCCGCCGCCTGCTGCTTGTACGTCGGATCGCCGGCGTCGCAGCCCAGCGGCAGCTGCGCCACCTGCTCCAGCTCCGAGCGCGCCGCCGCCGTGCTGTCCTGGTCCACCAGCGCCTCGGCGAAGTCCAGGTGGTGATAGATGTTCCGCGGATTGACCCGGATCGCGTCGCGGAAGTAGCGGTTGGCGTTGCGCCAGCTCGCTTCCTTGAAGACTCCTCCTCCGAGGAAGGTCCGCGCCCAGAACTTCTGGAAGCCCGACAGCCGCTGGATCTCCGCGTTCCAGCGCCCCATCACGTGCATCGCGCCGTCGTGCAGCGAGTCGAGGCCGATGGCCTGGAGCGCCGCGTCGCGGACCACGCCTGCCGACAGGACCCGCTCGTGCTGGCCCTTGGTCAGCGCCACCCGTCCCGCCGCGACGGCGACCATGTAATGCCCGTCCGCGCCGTTGGAGTCCACTCGCACCGCGCGCCTGGCCAGCGCCAGCGCCTCCGCATACACGGATTGACGCGCCGCCTTGACGCTGTCCGGCATCAGCTTCCCGCTGTCCGCCAGCTCGCGGGACGCCTTCCAGTTGGCCTCGTAGTTGACGGAGTCGAGCGCGAGTGCCTCGCGGAAGTGCCCCAGCGCGCCCGCAATGCTGCGCTCGCAGCGCGCGGCGTCGCCGGCGGCGATGTGAGTCTTGACGTCCTGCGCGGCCGCGGGCGCGGCGGCGAGGACGAAGAGCGCGGGAAGGGCTGCGATCGTCAGAGCGCGCATCGGTGGGACTCCGCCGGAGTGAAGGTCGCGTAATGTTCGTCCCCGGCCTGATCGAGCGCAAGCGCGACGGCGGGGCGCTCAACCCGGACGAGTTCCGGGAACTCATGGGCGCCTACGCCGCCGGCCAGGTGCCCGATTACCAGATGTCGGCGCTGCTGATGGCGATCTTCCTCAAGGGCCTGACGCGCGAGGAGACCGCCGCGCTCCTGGACGGGATGATGGCGTCGGGCAGCCGCCTCGACTTCTCCTCCCTTGGCAGGCCGGTGATCGACAAGCACTCCACGGGCGGCGTCGGCGACAAGGTCTCCCTCATCCTCGCGCCGCTGGTCGCCGCGTGCGGCGTCGCCGTTCCGATGATGAGCGGGCGCGGCCTCGGCCACACCGGCGGCACCCTCGACAAGCTCGAGAGCATCCCCGGCTTCCGCACCAACCTCTCGCTCCAGGAAACGCAGGCGCAGATCGAGCGCATCGGCTGTGCAATGATCGGTCAGACGCCCGAGATCGCGCCGGTGGACAAGAAGATCTACGCCCTGCGCGACGTCACGGCGACGGTGGAATGCGTCCCGCTGATCGCCGCCAGCATCATGTCGAAGAAGTTAGCCGAGGGACTTACCGGCCTCGTGCTCGACGTGAAGCAGGGGAGCGGCGCGTTCATCACGGACGCCGACCGCTCGCTGCTGCTGGCCAAGACGATGATCGAGTTGGGAACCGACCGCGGCTGTCCGACCGTGGCGCTCCTGACCGCGATGGACCGGCCGCTGGGCCGCGCCTGCGGCAATGCGCTCGAAGCGGAGGAGGCGATCATGGGCCTGAGGGGCGAGGGCCCCGAGGACCTGCACGACGTCACCATCGCGCTCGGCGTCGAGATGCTCGTACTGGCGGGCGAGAAGGACCGGGCGAAGGCGAAGCAGCGCCTCGAGGGCGCGCTCAAGAGCGGCAAGGCGGCCGAGGCGTTCCAGAAGATCATCGAGGCGCAGGGCGGCAATCCGGCATGCGTGGACGACCCGGCCCTGCTGCCGCAGGCGCAGGAAGTCGAGGTCCACTACGCCCGCAAGGCCGGCACCGTGCTCAAGGTGGAGCCGCGGACGATCGGGCGCGCGGTGGTGGAGATGGGCGGCGGGCGCCGCCAGGTGGAGGATGCGGTGGACCCGACCGTGGGCTTCGTCATCACCGCGCGGCCGGGGCAGAAAGTGCACACCTCGGAGCCGCTGGCCTCGATCTTCGCGAAGGACCCGGCCGGCATCGAGCTGGGCCGCCGCGCCCTCGACGCGGCCATCGAGATCGGCGACGGCAAGGCGGCGCCGCTGCCCTTGATCGCGTCGCGCGTCACGGCGAGGGGCGTCGAAAAGCTGGCCTGACCCATTGACACCTCCGGCCGCTCGCCATTGGGACCAACGCAACGGCTTGGCGGCCCTCGTTCCGGGCGTCGCCAACATCTTGAAGCCTGCCGCCTCCCGCGCTGGCCTGATGGCTGCAGAGGGCAGCGTTTGGCAATACGGTCGCCGACAATTGTCAATAACTGAATGCAAACCGATCTCGCGCATCAACACGTTGATCACAAACAGATTACCCGATTCGCACGCGCAGCCGGGCGCATCCGCCCGATCAGGCTGGTGGCTCCCTCACGGCCACCGCCACGACAGGAACCGCCCGAACAGGCCGGTGCGGCGGAAGCGCTCACTGTCCAGCGACCAGGCGTCGAGGTCGGTCTCGAGCAGCCCGTAGTCGCACAGCGTGTGGAAGATCCGGCCCGCCATGATCGCGCCCAGAGCCACCGGCACTTCCGTCCCGTAGCGTCTGCCCACGTCCGGCGGCGTCACGGCGAGGGCCAGGTCTTCGGACGAGCGCCACTCGGTGTCGAGACGTGAGAGGCGCCACAGCGTGAGCGGCAGCAGGGCCTGGAACTCCTCGCCGCCGAACCCGCGAGTACCATAGCGCAGGTCGAATACGTGGAAGTGGGTTCGGAACATCCGGGCCGCCAGCTCGCCGGTGCGGGCGGGGTCGCCCAGCTCCCGGCCGGAGCGTGTGACACCCAGGCGCCCCTTGCGGCGCTGCAGCAGCCTCGCGAGCCCGAGCACCACGCGGTTGACGTGCAGGGGGTGGACGTCCAGCTCGTTGATCACGCGGCAATACTCGCGCACGCCGGCAATGAAGCCTGGCGCCCACTCGAGTCGCTCGATCAGCTCGGCGACGACGCGTCGCGGGAGATAGCCGGCGGGCGTCAGCGCGATGGGGCCGTGCTCCGCGAGCCAGGCGAGCACCCGCTGACCGTTGACGACTGCCAGCGCCTTCGCCTGGGCGAAGTCGGAGAGCGCGAGGTCTTCCGCGATGCGCAGGGGGCCCGTGCCGTCCCAGCGATCGGACAACAGCAGGTGCGCCTGGTTGGGCGAGAGCCCGCCCAGGTCGGGTTGGGGCGTGGCGTTGTATTGGGCGATTCGGCGGTCCACGAAACGCTGTGCCTGCCCCAGGCTCATCCAGTCGCGGCGGTTGAGCTCTCGAAAAAGGCCCTCGAGTTCGGGCGGCGGCCGGAAAGCCTTCGCGAACTCGTCGGCTTCATGTCGCATGCGGGAAAGATACGGGCCGGCGTCTGCGAAGATGAGGTATGGCCAATGGCACGTGCGGCGAGCGTCAGCCGTGCGCGGGATGCGGGGCAGTGCGCCGCGCAATTTGTTCGCTGCCGAATGAATTGCCCGGGCCGGGGGCGGGGAGATGGCCACGGGGGCCACGGGAGGGTCGCCCCATGCGTCGGCGCCCAGCCACGAGCCAACTCGGGGGCGCGCGCGGGTGATCGGCCCTCATAACGCCTCTGGGGCGGCGGCGCGCGGCGACCGCCGAAGGTCGGTCTCTTGGCCATGGGCACAGGTGCCGCCCGGTCGGCGTCTAAGGCAAAGGCGTCAGTACGCCGTGCTGGTGAACCCGCTGGTGTACGTGTCGGAGGGGATGCGCGGCGCGCGATGAGCTGACGGCGCCGGCGCGCCCCGAGCCGAAGTCGAGTTGCCAGGCCGACTCGCGGCGCTGCGCGAAGCGGCGGTCCACACGCGCCACGCATTCCCTGCGACGCCATTCCCCTTTCTGCTTCGTGTTGCTTTTCCGGGGAATGGCTGCATAGTGGACGCGCACCGGGTTCCCTCCGCCCGGCCAGCGGTCAAGGGAGGCGACGATGAAGACGCGAAGCAGTGGATCGAGTCGTGCGACTCCGCGGGCGCGGCCGCGGATCGTGAGCAGCGAGCTGGTTCGCAGTCGGTCGGACGAGATCACCGACGCGGTGGCGCGGCGGGCGTACGAGATCTTCGAGCGGCGGGGCAGGGCAGACGGGCATCACGAGGAGGACTGGCGCCAGGCGGAATCGGAGCTGGTCTTCCCGCTGACGGTGACGGTGTCGGATGCAGGGCCGTGCCTCACGGTCGAGGCGGCAGTGCCGGGCTTCGACGCCTGCGACGTCGAGGTGTGCGTCGAGCCGCGGCGGGTGACGATCGCGGGCCAGCGCCGGAGCGGCGAAGCGGTCGGCGCGGCGTGCGGCGTGCGGATGTACCGCACGGTGGAGCTGCCCGAGGACGTGGACGTGTGCGACGTGATCGCCGCCGTCGAGGAAGGCGTCGTCGCGGTGACGCTGCGGAAGGTCAGCGCGTCCGAGGCAGAGCCGGCCGACTAGGCCGTACGTCGTGACGCCGGGGCGCTACTAGGCGACCGGGGGCTTCGGCGCGGCGCCGGGCCCCCAGTCGTCGCCCTCGAAGCCGTCCTCCGGCTTCGCTAGGGGATCGATGCCTTTCACTTCGTCCTCGGCCTTCTCCAGCTCGTCCCAGTCTATGGAGTCCTTCAGACTCTCGTTCTGGTAACCACTGTCCAACTTGCCGTCTCGCAACTGTTCTGATTGCTCCTCTTCCGAAATCCGCCGCACTATGGTGATGAATCCCCACGCGCAGAGTACAGCGAGCACGGCCCAGAGCGTCCTGGTCACAGCAGCTTCGCGATGAGGTTGCCGACCAGGTAGCCGACGCCGGCCACACCCAGGCCGACGACGAACATGTCCAGCCCGCTGCGGATGATGCCGCGCCCGGTGAAGACGCTGCGCGCCGCCCCGACGCCGAAGTGCGAGACCATCGCGAGGGCGAACGCCGTCGAGATCGCCCACAGGCCGTGGAGCACGAGGAAGGGCGCGACCGGGATGAAGGCGCCGACGGCCGTAGCCGTGCCGGTGATCCACCCCTCGCGGAGCGGCGTGGAGTGCTGCGCGCCGATCTTCAGCTCCTCGCGCACCTTCTCTTCGAGCGCGCGCTCCGGGTCCTTCATCACGTCGGCGGCCATCCGCCGCGCTTCCTCGCGCGCGATCCCCTTCGCCTCGTAGACGAGCGCCAGCTCCTCGGTTTCGACTTCCGGCATCAGCCGGATCTCCTCCGCCTCCATCGCGATCTCGTGCGCGTACACCTCCAGCTCGCTCTTCGCCGCCAGGTAGCCGGAGGAGCCCATGGAGAGCGCGTCGGCCACCATCCCGGCCACGCCCGACAGGAGCACGACGTGCGGCGCGACGCTCGCGCCGATGACGCCCGCGACCAATCCGAAGTTGGCGGTGAGCCCGTCGTTGAAGCCGTAGACGACATTGCGGAGGAACCCGCCCGACTCCATCTGGTGCCACGGCTCGCCGCTCTTGCCGGCCAGGCCGCCCAGCGTCTCCGCGTGCTCGGCCGACTCCTTCGCCAGCGTGAGCGAGATGTCCTTCGCCGCGCCCGGCGAGGTGGTGCGATAGAGGTCCATGTAGCCCTTGACCTCGCGCCCCTCCTCGCGGAGCAGCAGCCTGGTGAGGATGCCGGGGCCGAAGCGGCGCGCGGTCCAGGCGAGGAAGCGCGCGCGGCGGGACGGCTGCGCCGTTCCGCACTCGACGCCCGCGTCCGCGAGCAGCTTCTTCCACAGCGTGGCGTGCCGGTCCTCGACGGCGGCGAGCCGGCGGTACACGTCCTGCCGCTCGGCGACCGGCTCGGCCTCGGCGAGGAGGCGGTAGAGGAACGCCGCGTCCGCCTCGTCCTGCCAGTGTTCGAGGTAGGTGTCGATCGTGCCGCTATGTTCGGGCATGGATGTACCATAGTAGAAGACGGGAGTGAGAGGCCAGGGGACCGGTCAGTTGCCAGACGGCAAGGGGGAAGTGGTTACCAGATGTGAGCGGCAAGAAGCCAGACAAGTGGCCAGTACTGACAACTAGTCTGCCTTCCGCGGACTGGCAACTGATAACCACTTCAGTACTCGCCGTCTGGCAACTACACTGGGTCCGTACACTGCCGTCTGATAGCTCCGGGGAGGCCGTCGGATGGGTTCAACAGCGTCACCGAGGATCAAGATCTGTTGCATGCAATCGGCCGCGGAGATCGCGCTGGCCGTGCGCTACGGCGCCGATGCCGTGGGCTTCGTGTCGGCCATGCCGAGCGGGGTCGGACCCATCAGCGAGGAGCTGATCGCGGAGCTGATCCCCACGGTGCCGGTGGGGGTCGCCAGCTTTCTCCTCACGTCGAGCCGGAGCGCCGAGGCGATCGCGGATCAGGTCCGACGGCTCGCGCCCACGACCGTGCAGATCGTCGATCGGCCGGAGGCGGGGTGCCGCGCCGCGCTGCGCAGGCTCCTTCCGGCCACGCGGATCGTGCAGGTGGTGCACGTGACGGGACCGGAGGCGGTGGCCGTGGCGGTCGCCGCGGCGCCGGAGGCAGACGCGATCCTGCTCGACTCGGGGAACCCCGCGCTCAGGGTCAAGGAGCTGGGCGGGACGGGCCGCACGCACGATTGGACGACGAGCCGGAGGATCCGGGGCGCGGTGGGCGTGCCGGTCTGGCTGGCGGGCGGCCTGACGCCCGATAACGTCGCGAGCGCGATCCAGGCGGTGCGGCCGTACGGCGTGGACGTGTGTAGTGGCGTTCGAACGGCTGGGAAGCTGGACGAAGCGAAAGTGGCGCGATTCGTCGAGGCTGTGAGAGAGGTCAGTCTCTAGAAGTCGGAACAGTTGACAGACGGCGAAGTACTGAAGTGGTTACCAGTTGCGCAGCGCTCGGGGGCCAGACCGGTTGCCAGTACTTGCGACCTGTCTGGCTTCTTGCCGCTCTCAACTGGTAACCACTTCCTCCTTGCCGTCTGGCAACTTCACTAAGCGCGTGGAACTTCCTTCCGCTCACTTACAGAGTTTGTGAGCACATCCTGATTCTCCAGAGCAATCCCCACGGCCCCCGCTCCACGACCTCGCGGCGGAGCCCGGTCAGTCCGAGCCCCGCGCCCAGCTCCCACTGCAGGCCGTCGAGGGTCGCCAGCTCCCGGGCGCGCGGCACGTCCGTCATCACGTCCGCGGCGGCGAGCATCGCCTGATTCCGCAGCGCGCTCGGGCCCGTGAGCAGCTCCCACGGGTTGGCGCACAGCCCCGCCCATCCGTCGTACAGCCAGACTACGCGGTAGCCGGGCGGGATATGAGAGTTCTGCATCGCCGCGGTGAACTGGATGATGTCGCGTGGATCGACCGCGAGCCCCGCGGCGCCCGAGAGGTCCGGCACCGCCTGGTCGATGTGCTGCGCCGCGTCGCGCACCACTTCGGCGTCGAGGCCGCGCGCGCCCAGCCGCGCCAGCACCGACAGCGGCTCGACCACCAGGTTCGACAGGACACGGAAGGCGAGCGCATTCGTCTTGACGTCGGGGGCCCGCAGCATCTGCTCGGCGAAGGCCGCGGTCTCGCCGATGCGCGCCGTCGCCGTGCGGAAGTCGCGGCGGCTCACCGCGACGATCGCGCCGGCGGTGTTGGCCAGCGCGGCCTCGTGTAGCGCCGTGGTCGGCGCCGAGGCGGCCGCCAGGCCGGCCATCAGCGTGGGGGTCGGCGTCGCGCGGGCGATGCGGCGGAACAACTCCGTGCGCGGGTGGGCGGCGAGCTTCGCGAGCGTGTCCAGCAGGCCGCGGCTCAGCGCGCCCGCGGCGGCGTCGTTGAACAGATCGGTGACGGACTTCCCGTGGCCGGTCGCGTCCGACGGCTTCGGCGCGTACGCGGGCGGATCGGACGGCGCGCCAGCGGTGCCCGCGAGCGCGGCGACCCAGCTGCGCGCGGTGCTGTCGCTGGCGGTGTCGGTCGCGGGGAGGAGGGCGACCCACGCCACCCGCGCGGCGCGCAGCGGATCGGAGGTCTCGAACCGTTCCTGGTCGGCCACCAGCTGCGCGGTCTTGGGCCCGAGGCGCTGCATCGAGATCACGGCCGTGACGCTGGCCGCCACGGCTTCGGCGATGGTCACGATCAGCACCAGGGCGAGGCCGGCGCCGACGATCTGGCCCGCCAGCGCCCAGCGCCTGAGCGAACGGCGGGCGGGCGGCGCCACGCGGCCGCCCCCGGGAACCGTCTCGTACCACGCGGTGGCGTCGGTGTCGGCCAGGCGAATCCGGCGCGAGCGGCCGAGCGGGCCGGTGAGGCGGCGCTCGGCTATGCGCGCGATGGCGACGGCCAGGACGCCGAGGACCGGCGGGCCCAGCGCCGCGAGCCAGACCCGTGGCGTCACGATCTGCGCGATCCCCACGGCGGTCAGGAAGCCGGCCAGCAGCATCGCTCCCCAGACGCCCAGGGCCAGGAGGATCCAGATCACCGCGCCCAACAGCGCGCCCGCGCGCCACCGCCGCGCCGCCAGGATCGCCTCCCGGCGCGACCTCTCGAGCGATGCGAACTCCCGCGCCCCGCTCAGGATGAGCCCGCTCCGCTGATCGTGGTCCGCGGCGATGTCGAGCAGCGTGCCCCAGTGCCACCCGGCGCTGCGCAGCCGGACCAGGCGGCGCAGCACGCCGACGCCGAGCCCGAGGAACGCGAACAGGCTCAGCGCGAGCACGCCCACCCCCAGAATCAGCTCGGTCTGCCAGAGGAACAGCGTCACCGATACGGGGTCGCGGCTCGACGGGGTCTGGAACTGGAACAGCCAGTTCGAATGGGGCCGCAGGATCTGGGGGGTGAAAGCCAGCGCCGTCAGCGTCAGGATGGCGCCGGCGAACGTCGCCAGCGCCAGCCGGCTCAGGACCCGCGATCGCCCGTGCAGCCAATGCATTCCCGGCGGAGGCCACTCGACCTCGGAGGCGAGCGTCGGCAGCATCCCGCGCGAGACTTCCTCGGCGAGCGGGCGGTCGGCCGGGTCCTTCGCAACGCACCGGTCCACCAGGTGCGCGACCTCGGGCGAGAGATCGGCGCGGCGGTTGTGCACCGGCGTCGGCGTGTCCCGGAGATGCGCCGCCGCCCAGCCCATCGCGGTGGACGCCTTGAACGGCAGCTCGCCGACCAGCAGCTCGTAGGCCATCACGCCGAGGCTGTACACGTCGCTCCGCGGGCTCAGCGGCTCGCCCGCCGCCTGCTCGGGGCTCATGTAGATCGGCGTCCCGACCACGTGGCCCGTGGCTGTCAGGCTCCCGCTGGCGTCCGCCGTGCCAGCGCCCAGCGCGGCGCTCACGCCGAAGTCCGCCACGTAGGCGCGGCCCGATTCCGCCTCCAGCAGCACGTTCCCCGGCTTCACGTCGCGGTGCAGGAGGTTGCGGGTGTGGGCCGCGGCGAGTCCCGCGGCGACCTCGCCGATCACCCGCCGCGCGTCGCGCTCGCTCGCCCGCGGGTGCCCCTCCATCCACTCGGCGAGCGAGGGGCCTTCGACGTACTGCATCACGATGTACGGGAGCTTCAGCCCCGCCGTCTCGCCCACCGCGTAGACCCGGACCACGTTGGGATGGGAGAGCGCGGCAGCCGCGCGCGCCTCGCGGGTGAACCGCGCCCGCGCCGAGGCGTCCGCGGCCAGGCTCGGGGCCAGCACCTTCACCGCCACCAGGCGCTTCAGCGCGATCTCGCGCAGCAGGAAGACCGCCCCCATCCCGCCCACGCCGATCAGCCGCAGGAACTGGTACTCGACTTCGAGCGATTTCCTGAGATCGGCGGCGACCTGGTCGGTGTCAATCGCCACCGGCGCCCGCGGCTCCGAGCCCTGCGTCGGCGTCGGCACCAGCGACGCGCCGCAGGTCGGGCACACCTCGACCTTGTCGGGGACGTAGGCGGAGCATTCGGGGCAGTAGGGCACGGTTTCGAATCTATCCGTTGCCCGGGACTACCGCGCTAGCCATCTTACCATTCCGATGCGACTTCTCCCGTTGGTTCTGCTCATGGTCTGCGCCAGTGCGGCCATGGCCCAGGCGCCCGTCATCACTCCCGCCGGCGACCCGTCCGTCCGGAGCGACACCATCTACCGTCTCGCCGTGAATCCGGCGGACTACCCGGACGAGCCCAACGTCTTCCTGCTCGACGACGGCGTCGTCCGGCTCGAGGCGGATGGCCGCGGCACCCGCACCTTCCGGCAGGTGGTGCAGATCCTGACGCAGCAGGCGGCGGAGCGGTTCGGGGAGCAGGTCTTCTCCTATTCCAGTTCCCGCGAGAAGCTCACGATCAACTGGCTCCGTGTGGTGCGCCCCGACGGCTCCGTCGTGAGCGCGCAGGCGACGCACGAGCAGGAGAGCGACGCGCCCACCGCGCTCGAGTCGCCGGTCTATTCCGATGCCCGGCTGCATCGCGCCACCCTGGGCGGCGTCGCGCCCGGCACGCTCGTGGACTGGAGCTACACGGTCGAGACGCTCAAGCCCGTGATGCCGGGGGACTACTTCTCCGGCTGGACCGTCACCAACAATCGGCTGACCCGGCGCTCGCGGTTCATCCTCGAGGTGCCCGCCTCCGTTACGCCGCGCATCAAGGAGCGCAACCTGCCGTTCGCGCGGCGGGTCACCGAGGCGCACGGCAGGAAGGTGTACACCTGGGCGACGCAGGAGGTGCCCAAGGCGCCGGACGCGGAGCCGTTCGCCGCCGACTCCAACGACGTGATCGCCGGCATCGAGGTCGGGCTCCCGATCGCGTGGGGCGACGTGGCGCGCTGGTACGCCGGACTCTCGCGCGACCGCTACGACGTGACGCCCGAGCTGGAGACCCGCCTCTCCGAAGTCGTCGGCGCCCAGAAGACGGGTGCCGATTCGCTGGGTGCGCTGTACCGCTGGGTGGCGCAGGACTTCCGCTACGTGTCCGTGTCGCTCGGCATGGCCGGCTACCAGCCGCGCCCGCCCGCGGCGACCTTCGAGACCAAGTACGGCGACTGCAAGGACAAGGCGACGCTGTTCGTCGCGCTGGCGCGGCGGATGGGGTTCCACGCGTACCCCGTCCTCCTCAACAGTGGGGGCCACGTGGACACGTCGCTCCCCACGACCGGGCAGTTCGACCACATGATCGCGGCGGTGGCACTCGACTCCGGGCGAGTTCGTGCGGGCGGCGCGATAGACGACTCGGTCAACGGTCGGGCCTCGTCCGGCGCGGTCGAGCGCCCCGGCGGCTACCTCTACCTCGATCTCACGGCGGACATCGTTCCCGTCGGTCTGCTCCCGCCCAGCGAGTACGGGGAGTTCGCGCTGATCGTGCACCCCGACGGCCGCGGCGAAGAGGTGAGGCTCCCCGAGGATTCCGTCACCACCAACCGTGGCCTGGACCTGCTCGAGGGTGAGCTGGCGTCGGACGGCACGTTCCACGGGCGCCTCACGCGCACCCGGGAGGGCATCTCCCAGTTCGAGCTGCGCGAGGCGCTGAGCCGCAATCTCACCGCCGAGCAGCGTTCGCAGATTGCCCGCAACCTCGCCGACGGCGAGTTCGACGGCGCGACCGGCGACAGCCTTGAGCTGTTCGACGGCCGCGACCTGAGCGCGCCGGCCCGCATCTCGGTCGTGATCCGGAACGCGAAGGCCACCACCAGCGCGGGGGGCACCGACATCCTGACGCTGCCGCTCGTGCAGGTCATCTCCCCGCGCCTGGTCGCCGAGGTGGAGGCGCACGTGCCGCGGCAGTACCTGATCGACGCGCGGCAGATATTCGGTCCCGAGGAGAGCGTCCAGGAATTCCGCGTCACGCTCCCGGATGGGTGGCGCGCGCGCCTTCCCGCGGATGTCGCGGTCTCCGGCCCCTTCGGCACCTACAACTCGACCTATGAGCAGAACGGGCGCGAGCTGCACATCGTGCGCCGCATGGTCGGCGAGCGGGGCATTCTCCCGCCCAACGCCGTCCTCGACCTGCTCCAGTTCCTGCACACCGTCTCGCGGGACGACGCCCGCCTCATCATCCTCGAGCATTCCTGAGTTTCGTTCGGGTCTTTCAAGACTGGATGCACGGCGGGACGAATGGGTTGGCAGCCCCCTCGACCGGGGGGCGCCGGCCCGTCGGGGCGGCCGCATGGCACATAGCGTGCGGTGGAGTCGGGAGCGAAAGGAGTGCCCATGAAAGACGCGAGCACCCTCGAATCCAGCGCGGTCCTCCAGGTTGCGAGCCAGATGGCCGCGGCGGCGCGGACGGCGCCCAAGACCCGCGGCAGGGACAACATCCGGGTCTTCGCGGTGGACGACCCCGAGACGCAGGATGCGATCACCAAGAAGATGGTGCAGGTCGGCAAGCGCGATAACCGGCCCAGCATGGTCCGGGACGCGAAGACGATCGCCGCGGCGCCGGTCTGGCTGGTGATCGGCGTGGCGTCCAACCCGGCGGAGCTCGAAGGTTGTGGCTTCTGCGGCAAGGAGACGTGCGACGATCTGGTGAAGGCGGGCGGCGTCTGCGCGTTCAATTCGATCGATCTCGGCATCGCGGCCTGCTCGGCCGCGTCCATCGCCAGTCAGAACCGGGTGGACAGCCGGATCATGTTCTCGCTCGGGAAGGCGTGCCTCGAGCTGAAGCTTTTCTCGGCCGACGTGAAGCAGGCCGTCGGCATCCCGCTCAGCGTCACGGGGAAGAGCCCCTTCTTCGACCGCGCGAGCTAGCCGGCCGGACTGCGGATCTCAGTCGGAGGGGGCCAGACGGAAGCCGAGCCCCAAGCCGATCCGTCCGGTGCGTTCCCAGGTGGGCGGCGAGCGACCCAGCTCGCCGCTCGCCGTGACGAAGAAAGCGCCGACGAGCTGCACCGAGACATCGCCCTTCACGAAGCTCCGGCCGCTGCCGGAGACCAGCCACGCGGTTTCCTCGACGCCGGCCTCGAGACGTCCCTGCACCCAGTCCGCCGAGAGCCGCGCGTACGGCCTCACGCCGCTGCCCACCGCCGCGCCGATCCAGGGCCGCCATCTGAAGTGCACCGCCGGACTCACCCAGGTGCCGAGGCCCGGCAGCCCGCCCAGCGGCGTCAGCTCCGCCGTGGCGTCGAGCGAATGGACGGCGAAGCCTCCATCGGCCTGGTACTCGCCCCCGACCGCGACCAGCACCGGATCCAGCTCGCGGTAGACGCGCGCCATCGCTCCGTAGACCTGCTGGCTCTCGGGGCGCGCCGAGCCGGCGCGCGCGCGGAGGCCGGCCTCGATCCAGCTCCGCGCGGCAATGGAGTTGCGGAGCAGCGCGCCCGCATCGAGGACGCTGTAGAGCGGCGAGCCCTGCACCTTCTCGAGTGTCAGCGTCGCGGGCTGCATCAGCGCCCGCGCCGAGGAGTACGAGTGGCCGACGAGCAGCTCCCAGCCGCGCAATGAATCGGGCTGCTGCGCGGCCGCCCGTCCGGCGGCGAGCGCGGCCAGGACACAGGCGCCCCAGGCGGCCCTCACGCCGGGACCTCCATGGCGTTCCAGACGCAGGCGACCAGGTCGCCCACCGTCTTGAGTTGGAGCACGGCGCGGTCCTCCAGCTGCTCGTGCAGGGTCGTGCGGATCGGCTTCACCACGCGCAGCACGTACCACTCGTCCCAGCCGAGGTCCTGGTGGAGGCGCGTCTTCTTCGTGATCCGCTTCCGCGCGAAGCCGGGGGAGAGGTGTCGCACGATCCTGATCACCGCGCGCTCCACGCCGCCGACGGTCCAGGAGTGGCCGAGATCGTCCCGGCGCCTCGTCGCCGTGCTCCGTCGCCGGGTCACGGGCTCTGCATCGGCAGCGCGCGCACGAACAAGAAGCTCACCATCCGCTGCTCCTCCGAGCTAACGACGACCGTCGAACTGACGTATGTGCCCTGCACGCTCGAGATGCGATCGGGGAGCACCAGGAACGGCATGACCTCGCGGAACGCCACGGTGGCTTCCAGGCTCTCGAGGCCGGCCTGCGCCTCGTCGGGGCGGGTGAGCTGCACCCGCACGAAGCGGATCAGGTAGGACTCCGGATCGAGCAGCGCCGAGCCATTGGCGTCCGGGTCCGTGATCGCGTCGGCCACGCGAAAATCCAGGCGCGCGTACCGCCGGCCCTCCATCTTCTCGAGGCCCGCGAAGCGGAAGCAGTGGTTGGCGAGGAACGCCGAGTCGGCGAAATCCGGAAGGCCGGGGAGGTTGACCCGAAGCTCGACATCATACCGGCCGAGGACGTCCGTCACGACGCGCCCGGGCGCATAGTGCCACCTGGCATCCGTCCGGAGATCCAACGTGTCGGTCCGCCGGACCTCGAGACCGCGGTTGTAGTAATTGGGGCTCCCGAACCGCCGTTCCATCCGGTAGATGGCGGGATAGGAATCCGCGAGCAGCCAGTACCGCTCCGCGTTCTGGCGCAGCTGCTCGAAGATCGCCGCCGCGTCCGGCGCGCTGGCTGGGTCCGGCGGTCCCGGGGCGGTGCACGTCCCCCACCTGCTCGCGCGGGCGACCACGCGGATCTCTTCCAGCTCCACCACCAGGTGCTCGAGGGAGGCCACCACCACGACGGCGCTCCCCGGCGCGACCACCACCGTGGTGTCGAACGGTTTGTATCCCACCTGCCGGGCCCGCAGGTGGTAGGTGCCGGGGGCGAGTCCAGGGAAGCTGAACGCCCCGCTGTCGTCGGTGAAGCGCCGCGGGGAACCGGGCTCCAGGGCTACGACGGCGTAGGGGATCGCTTCGCCGAGCGTCGAGCGCACGACGCCGCGCAGCGCGCCGCTCGGGGGCTGCTGGCCTCGCGCGTCCGCCGGCCACCAGGCGGCTGCCAGCAGCCCCGCGCAGATCGCGATCGCGGGTCGAAACGAGGCGCGCGGCGTGCGCATCACCGGCCACTCATTGGGGTGTTGGCGTCACATCAACTTCGAGTGTCGAGGCGCTGATCGCCCTCGCGTCTCCACAGGCCGGCGGGCTCCCCGCGACGAGCTGGCCGATCAGGAACGCCCACCGTCCCGACGACGGTGCCCCCAATGGCGGCGCTTGGGCGAAGGCTAGCCGCGGCGCTGGCGACGCGGACCAGGGCTGCGCTCGCCAGCAGCCCAGAGCGTCCAGATTCAGAGTCACGATGCCTGCGAAGTGTGTGGTCGTGTCTGGTGGGCCTCCCACGTCGAAGTACCCCACAAACCGCTCGGTCGGGCTCAAGGAAATGACATCGGCCATGGGCGCGAAGAGCGAGTAGCTCTGGCTCTGGAGTCGCGGCAACACAAGCACTGTGTCAAAACCGGCGCCCGTGCCGCTATTGAGACAGGGGACATTCAGGTTGTGGACCTGGGCGGTCACCTCAACTTGCGTGCCGCTGACCGTCGCGTCCCACACTACGGAGGCACACGATACGCCGCCGCCCGATACTCGGAGGCTCTCCGCTTGGCTCGGCGTCACAGTGGCAGTCCACTCGATCCAGTAGACGGCCGCCTGCGGAGCATAAGTGCTAGGAGCCGTGCTTTCCTTGCACGCCGCAGCGACAACGAGACTCATGAGCGCGATCTGATGCGGACGAGGAAGGTGCATTCTCACCTCCTGGCTGGTGTCTCACCGCCCGCATGGACGATAGTGTGCCGGCGTCATGCGGGCGTGAATCCGCGGGCCCAGCGTATGACGCGACCCCGCTGGATGCAAACGCGGCGCGCGGAGCGCCGACCAAAGCTGTCCGGTTTCTGGCCCGTGACGTGCGCCACCGCGCCGATGTGGCGGGCCGCACTAGCTTGAGCGCCTCGGGACAGGTCATGCGGCCGTCCACCTCACTCGCAGCGTTCCTTCTCGCACTCGTTGTGGCCGGGTGCGCCGAGCGCGCGTTCGGACCCGGCGAGGTCAGCGGGGCCTACGGCCTCCTCCGCTACGACAACGACTCGCTGCCGCGCACGTACACCACGGGCACCGGCTGTTGGGCGGCCGTGGTATATGGCTCGCTCGTGCTTTCAACCGATGGCACGTTCGATCTGCAGATCGTGCGCGACCAGGCGTGCCCGAACTCGCCTCTCGTCTGGGACAACATCGATGCGAGCGGCACGTACGGGCAGGCCACCGGACCCTGGCTGGCGCTCCAGGACCGGAATGCGGGCACCTCGTATCTCGCCTGGCTCAAGGGCACGCACGTCGTGGTACTGGTTCCGCAGATAGCTCTGATCGGCGGTGGTGCGGTGGAGGTCGAGTTCGCGGCGGGTGCCGGGAATCAGAGCAATGGCACGACGGTGATCGACGGCAACGGGCCCTGCTGCGTTACTCCACCACCGCCGCCCGACACGAGCGCAGTCGTAATCATCGTCAAGCGCCCCTAGGACCTTGCGGGTCGGCGGGTCGTTCGTTTAGCTCACCGACGGTGCAATCCGACAGTGAGTCGTGGGCGGAACGGGCGGCGCGGCGCGTCGAGGCGCGCGTGGGCGGGCGGCAGCCGTGGTGGGCGCCGCACCGGCGCGGCCTCTTCCTAACCGCGCGCACCGACTATGCCGAGCGAGCGCTCTCCACAGCCTTCCGCATCGAGGTGATGCACGCCCTCGGCACGCCGCGCCGCGTCGCGGTGGCCCGGGGGCGCGGCCGCCCGCTGATGATCCTCCCCGGGCTGTACGCCTCCCTCAACGAAGGACTGTTTGCGGACATCGCCGAGCTGGCGGCGCGGCGCGGCCGCACGGTGGCGTTGGTCGAGGACCGCCTCGCCGCGGGAACGCTCAGGCTGACCGGGGGCGAGATCCCTTCGTTCTCCCGCATCGGCGCGGAGGCTGCCGCCCTCGCGAAGCAGCTGGGCGCGCAGCCCGACGCCCTCGCGCTCTCCGCGGGTGCGGGCGCCGCGCTCGCCGCGCCCCCGGGCACCTTCGCCCACATCGCGACCTGGTCGGGCGCCGTGGACATCTGGGCGGCCGCGGAGATCTTGGCCCGGCACCCGCTGCCGGGCTGGTACTTCAGGCGCCTGCACCGGCGCGCGTTCTCGGGCGCGGGCCTCTCCGTGCCCCCGATCGCGACCGTGCCCGCGCGGCTGGCCGCCGGCGCACCGTGCGGCGTGCCGTCCGGCCCGCTGGTCCTGATCCACGCCGAGGACGATCCCGTCGTCCCGGCCGCGTCGGTGCGCGCCTTCCCCGTGCAGGACGAGCAGTGCGTCACGATCCTCCCGGCCGGCGCGCATCTCGGCTTCGGCACGCTGGCCGGACTCGATGTCTACCTCGAACCGTTCGAGCAGGAGAGCTGATGGCAGGCAAGCGCCTCGACATCGTGCACCCCAAGGTGGCGCGCTACCTCGAATCGCTCCTCCCGCCCCGCGACCGCGTGCTGGCCGAGATGGAGGCGCGCGCCGAACGCGAGGACATCCCGATCGTCGGTCCCCTGGTAGGGCGGCTCTTCTTTCAGCTCGCGCTGATGACCGGGGCGAAGCGCGTGATGGAACTCGGCTCGGCGATCGGCTACTCGACGATGTGGTGGGCCAGGGGCGTCGGGCCCGACGGGGAGGTGTGGTATACGGACGCCAGCGAGGAGAGGGCGCACGACGCGATCGGGTACCTCGAGCGTGGCGGCGTCGCCGAGCGCGTGCACTTCATGGTGGGCGACGCGGTGAAGTGCATGGCGGCGGTGAAGGGGAAGTTCGACATCGTCTTCTGCGACATCGACAAGCCGGGATACCCCGCGGCGCTCCGGGCCGCGATGCCGCGCCTCCGTCGCGGCGGCCTGCTGGTGGTGGACAACACCCTCTGGAAGGGATGGGTGGCGTCGCGGTGGGGCGGGGCACCGTCCACCAAGGCCGTGAAGCGGTTCAACGAGCTGACCTACGCCTCCGACGACTGGGCGTTCACGGTCGTCCTTCCGCTCCGTGACGGCGTCTCGGTGGTGGTGAAGCGGTGATGTGGCGGGCCGCGGGGCTGCTGCTGTGCGCCTGTGGGGGTGCGCCGCGCACGGTGCAGATCTCCCCGCAGCAGCCGGAGCCGCGGCCCGGCTACCGCCTGGTCTGGCACGACGAGTTCGACGGCACGGCGCTCGACACGGCGCGGTGGACCGCGTACGCCGGTCCGCGCCGCGACGCCCAGAACACACCGGACGCGGTGTCGGTCGCGGATGGCCTGCTCACCATCACGACGTACACCCAAGGCGGCGTCCACTTCACCGGCTTCATCGACACCGCGAGGCGCTTCCTCACCACCTACGGGTGGTTCGAGGCGCGGATCCGCTTCGAGTCGTCGCCGGGAGAGTGGGGCGCCTTCTGGCTGCAATCGCCGACGATGGGCGACCCCGTCGGCGACGTCGGTGCGGCGGGCGCGGAGATCGACGTGGTCGAGCACCGGGCCACGGACAGCGCGGGCTCGGACATCTCCAACAGCTACGGGATCAACCTGCACTGGGACGGCTACGGCGCGGCGCACAAGCACGCGGGCGGCACCGGCGCCCCGCCCGCCGGCGCACCGCCGCTGCAGGAAGGCTGGCACACCTACGCCGTCCTGTGGACACCGGAGCGCTACACCTTCTATCTGGATGGCGTGGAGCAGTGGGCGACAGGCGTGGCCGTCTCGCGCCGCCCCGAGTTCGTCAAGCTGACGTGCGAAGTGCAGGACGCGTCGTGGGCGGGGCACGTCCCGGCCGGCGGCTACGGTCCGCGCGGCCGGAGCACGACCCGGATGCAGGTGGACTGGGTGCGGGTCTGGCGGCCGGGGGCCTAGCGCCCCTCAGTCGTGTGCGCGGCACGCCGCGCGCACCGCGTTGGCACCGTCCCTGACCGCCGAGGACTCGACCAGCGGCCGCAGCCGATCTCGCGTGAGCTGCAGATCGCCGCGCGGATCCCCGAGATGGTCGAGCACCCGAAGAGCCTGCGCGCACTGGCCGTGCGTGGCCAGCGAGCGGGCGCGCGTGGTCCTCAGCTCGAGATAGACCTGCCCGTAGTCCTCGCCGCCCTCCTCGCGCGAGAAGTACCGCCCGGCCAGCTGCTTCTCGGCGTCGTCGAACCGCCCCGCCTCCGCGAGCGTGCGCGCCGTCGTGAACGCGAGGACGGGCGGGATCGTCCGGCCGCCCGGATAGGCCAGCAGCGCGCGGGCCCGCTCCTCAGCGGGCCGCCCCGCCTGCCGCATCGCCGCCTCGAGATCCAGATACGGCTCGTCGTTCAGCGGATCAACCCTGGTCCCCGCGAGGAACAGCGCGATCGCGCTGTCCACCGAGCCTCCGGTCTTGAGCACGGTCATGGCCAGGTTCCGGTGCAGCGTCGGGATGCGCGGGTCGAGCCGCGCCGCCGCGTTCCACTCGGCCATCGCCGAATCCGGGAGCCCGGCGGACATGAGGAGCGAGCCCAGGAGGAAATGCGCGGTCGCGTCGCCCGGCAGGGCGGCGAGCGCGCGACGCAGGACGTCGAACGTCTCGGGCCGGCTCGGGAAGACGTAGGTCGTGGGCATCCGCGACGCCGCGGCGAAGTCGGCACGGCCGTCCTGCCCCAGTGCGAAGCGGACCCAGCCCCTGTAGTAGGCGATGAGCGGGTACGCCTCCGGCCTCGGCATGCCCGGCTCCGTCACCACGTCGCCGCCGTTCGGCCATGTGCGCGAGAGGATCTCGAGCGCGTCGGCGTAGAGGCCGAACCGGATGTACTCGGTCGCGACGTCGAGGATGCGCTCCGGATCGGCGGCCAGGTGCGTCCAGAGCGCGGCGTCGTCGCTGCCCAGGCGCGCGCCCTCGTAGCGGAGGAAGGAGTTGTCGGGGTCCTCCGCGAGCCAGCCGGCAAGGCGAGTGCGCGCCTCGTCGTTTCGGCCGAGCGAGCGGAGGAGCATGACCTGGAGTGCGCCGGCGCGCACCGGACGCCGCGGCTCACGGGCGACCCGCTCCAGCAAGGCGAGCGCCTCGGCGCGGCGACCGGCGCGGGCGGCGATGGCCGCCAGCTCGATCGTCGCCGGTACGCGGAAGGTGCCGTAGGACTGCGCCTGCTCCAGGTCGCGTCGGGCCGCCGCATCCAGGCCGCGCGCCAGCGCCGCGAGCCCGGCGTAGTACCACGCCTCACGGTCCGTTGAGACCCGCGCCAGCGCGTACGCGAGGTGATCGCTCGCGGAGGCCGGCTGCTTCATCCCGACCTCGAGCCGCCCCGCGTCCCGGTTCAGCGCGAGGCTCTGCGGGAAGCGGCGCAGCCCCTCGCGGTACGTCGCGAGCGCGTCGAGCATCTGGCCTTGCGACTCCTGCTCCTCGCCCACTGCGGCTGCCTCGCCGTCGCTCCGCGCTGCCGGCGGCGGGACCTCGTACGGCGCGATGCGCCCGGTCTTGATCTCGCTGTCGGGCACGAAGTCGTAACGGCCTTCGGCGTGCTGGAGCACGACGGCGCCGGCGGCGTCGCGCAGCGTGAATACGGCCGTGTCGCCCGGCGCGAGGCCGGCGAGGTGCCGCGTGAAGGTCTCGGCGGGCGTGAGCGACACGCGCTCGGTGGCGATGTCGCGGGCGCCCTGCGTCACCGTGATGGACGCGCCCGGCAGCGCGCGCGTCACGTTGAGCGCGATGTCCAGCGCCGTGCCGTCGGCCGTGCGCGAGAGGCTGAGCGCCGCGTCGGTATTGGCGCGCACGAGAGCGCCGAGGTCGCGGATCGGGAGCCAGTACTCCCTGAAGGTCACCGCCTCCTCGGGATCGAGGAAGCCGTACGTCTCCTGGTCGCGGAACAGCCCGGCCTGGATCTCGACGTAGGCGCTGCTGTCGTCGGAGAGCACGTAGCGCCACCCGATGCCGTCGGGCGTCACGCCCCACGACCAGATCTTCTTTCCCGGCAGGTCGGTCGGCGACGAATAGTGCACCACGCCGGCGTGCGTGCGCGGGTGGTAGACCGCCATGAACGGCTCGCGGCTGCCGTAGGCGAACCGCGACACGGCGCCGGCGGTGTGGTTCCGGAGGACGCTCAGGTCCAGCCCGGCGCCGTTCACCGGCCAGGTATCGATATCGGCGAACCCATGCCCAGCCGTGTACTTCATCGGGTAGAGGATGCGGCTGTCGTCCCAGACCTGAACGCCCGCGTTCGTCCACCAATAGAAGCGGTGCCGGACGTCGCTGGCGTTCGACAGGGTCGTCCGCTGCTCGAGCACGGCCCGGCCCGGCTGGAGCGTCAGCGTCACCTGCCACCGCATCCCCGTCACGCGGTCGGTGTTGGCCACCTGCACCCACGCGCTCCCGTCCTCGTTCGTTCCCGTGGCGTAGTCCACCGGCGACGTGGTCATCCAGTTGTGTGAGACGGGGAAGTTGAACTCGATGCCGAGCGCGACCCACGCACCACGGTACGCGATGCGGGCGTACTTGATCGAGGGGTTGGCGTAGAACATCTCCCGGCCGTTGACCTTGTCGGTGCACCGGTAGAGGTGCCCGCCCAGGTCCGGCAGGACGATGCAGCGGAGGTATTCGTTCTCGAGATTCAGCGTCCGCCAGACGTGCGGGACGCGGCGATCCGTGAGGTTGGTGAGTAGCGTGTACGGGTAGTTGATCCTTCCGCCGGCGAAGAGGTCGAACGGCGGGTTGGGATCCGGCGGCGCCTCCTCGTAGGTAAGGATCGTCATCGTGTCCTGCCAGACGCGCACCGGCGTCGGCTGCGGAAGCGCAGCCTGCGCGAGGGCGATCCCCGGCGCGACGGCCAGCGCAACGGCCACGGCGAGCGCGGACAGGTCCGCGATGACGACCGCGGCGGCGACGGCATTGCGGTGGTGTGAGGTCACGCGGCTAAGCTACGTTCTGCCGGGCGCTTGCGCGACCAAGCTGCGCCATCCGCCGAGGCCTGCCAGCCGCTCCGCGGCGTCTGCACAATTCCGACTGGTTCGATCTCCTTACGCACGTATAACGCCCCTCACTATAGTATGGTCGCAGTCCAACCGGCCGCTGCCCGGAGTCGCGTGCGGCGGCTGGAAGGACTTCCCCCCTCAACCTGCGAGGTTTCCATGCTGTGGAAGACGAGGGCATTTCTGGGGCCGCCCATCGCGGTGGCACTGGTCCTGACCGCGTGCGGGCCCAAGCCATCCGGCGAGAAGGCGGCTGCGCCGGCGGTCACCGCTCCCTCCGCGGCGGATCGCGCGGCGGTCGCGCAAGCGATGGCGAAGGCGGCGATGATCAAGCCCGGGGACCGCGTGTTCATCGCCGGCAGCGTGCGCGACAACGATCTGCTGGAAGATCTCGCCGTGGAAGCGATGAAGCTCGGTGGCCAGCCCCTGATCGCGATCGGCAGTGATCGGCTGACCCGGCGCTCCTACGACGAAGTGCCGGCGTCGTTCGACAACGCCGCTCCGACACTCGGGCTGGCGCTTGCGAACGCGTTCGACGTGCAGCTGAGCGTGGACGTGGGAGAGTCGGACAGCGTGCTGACGGGAGTCCCGGCCGCGAGAATCGCCGCCCGGTCCAAGGCCGGGGATCCGGCCAACAAGGCGTGGTACCGGCGCAACATTCGCCAGGTGAATCTCGGCAACGGCCTGTATCCCACCGCGACGCTCGCCGCGCGGTTGGGCATGGCGCAAGCCGATCTGGCCAGCGCCTTCTGGCATGCGGCAGCCATGCCGGCGGAGAGCATCCGCGCGCGCGGCGCGGCCGCCTATGCGGCGCTCAAGGGTGGGCGGCAGGTGACGATCACCGCGCCCAACGGGACGAATCTCACGTTCACAGTGATCGGCACTAAGGCGGCGCTGTCGGACGGAGCGCTCACGCCCGAGAAGGTCAGGCAGGGAGGTTTCGCGGTGTACACGTTCCTGCCAGCCGGGGAGCTGAACGTGCCGGCTGTGGCCGGCTCGGCCGATGGGAAGTTGGTCATTGATAAAGTGACGGTCCTGGGAACGGACGTTGTCGGCCTGACGCTCGTGTTCAGCCATGGCAAGATGACGTCCATGACGGCGCAGTCCGGCCTCGATCCGCTCAAAGCGGCCTACGATGCGGCGGGCGGTGCGAAGGACCAGCTTTCAGGGATTGACCTTGGTCTCAATCCCGAGATCAAGCTGCCGCTGACTACCGGGCGGATCGTGTGGATGGCGGCCGGAGCACTCACGGTCGGCGTTGGAGACAATCAGGCGCTCGGCGGCACGAACGTGAGCGACTTCGGGTTCAACGGTGCGATCTCCGGGGCAACGCTGACGGTGGATGGGAAGACCGTCATCGACCACGGCGTGCTGAAGTAGCTCTCCAAGGCGCTCCTGCCGGTGCCTGGCGTCAACTCTGGCCGGGCACCGTCAGGCTGCTCAGTCGAATCTCTGCTCAGCTCGCCGCTTCAAGCACCACCTTCCCCAGGTTCTTCCGTGCGTGGAGGTAGTGGTGTGCCTCCACCGCGCCGTCACGTGTGAGCGGGAAGGAGCGGTCGATCACCGGCTTCAGCTCGCCCGCCGCGACCAGCCGGTAGATCTCCTCCAGGGCCGAGCGCAGGATCGCCTCGCGACTCAGCAGATGGAGCAGATGGATGCCGAAGATCCCCGTGTTCCGCTCGATCAGCGAGAGCGGCCGCACGCTCGGCGTCCGGAGCCAGGCCAGGCCCGCCCGAAGCCAGTTCCGCCCGGTGCCCGGCATCGCGTCGCTCAGGCCGTAGAACACGTGGCGGCCGAGGGGGGCGAGCAGACGCTGGCACGCGGCGCTCGCGCGGCCTCCCACCGCGTCGAGCGCCACGTCGATGCTGCGCGGCCCCGCGAAGCGCCCGACCTCCGGCTCCCAGTCGCCGCGCGAGTCGTAGCAGGCCGCGGCGCCCAGCTCCTTCACAACGAACTCCCGCTTGCGAGGATTCCCCGCCGTCCCGATCACGCGGAGCCCGTGGCGCACCGCGAGCTGGGTCGCCGCCGTGCCGACGCCGCCGGCCGCGCCCAGAATCAGCGCGGTCTCGCCGGCGCGCGCACGTGCCGCCTCGAACAGCGCGACCCAGGCGGTGAGGTAGACGACCGGGATGGCGGCGGCCTGCACGGGCGTGAGCGCGCCCGGATATCGGAAGAGTTGGGTAGCGGGGACGATCACGTCGCGCGCCTGGCCCCCGTAGCGGAGCAGAGCCGCCGCGCGGTCGCCCGCACGCCAGCTCGTGACGTTCGCGCCGACGCGCACGACATCTCCCGCGACCTCGAATCCGGCGCTGTAGGGGCGCGGCGGCACGGTGCCGTAGAGCCCGGCGCGCATCAGGAGATCCGCGAAGTTCACCCCGGCGGCGCGGACCCGGAGGTGCACCTCCTCCGGCCCGGGATCGGCGAGCGGGACCTCCCGCTCGACCAGCGCCTCGGGCGGTCCATGCCGTGTGATCAGGATGGCTCGGGTGGTGGCAGACGGCATCGGGCTCCTCACGGCCGGGGACTGGATTCTCGGTGGGCGTCATGGGTAAGATGTCCGCTTCACATCACAACCGGAAACTCTCCATTCTTATATGGAAAGGGAGCGCTTGCGCATGCTGCGTCGCTTGATCCGTGTCGCGCCGGTCCTGGGGCTGACCTTGCTGGCATCCGCCGTCGCGTCGACTCCGTCCACCGCCCAGGGCGCCGCGCGGCAACGCCGTACGGCGGGTCCCGCCGGCAAGATCACCGTCACCTGGCTCGGCCACGCCTCGTTCCTGGTCACGTCGCCTGGCGGGACCCAAATCATGATCGACCCGTTCCTCCGGCAGAACCCGTCCACGCCGGACTCGCTCAAGGACACGAGCCGCTACCACCCGGCGGCGATCCTCGTGACGCACTCGCACTTCGACCACGCCGCCGACGCCAAGGCCATCGCGCTGGCGAGCGGCGCGCCGATCGTTGCGTCGTTCGACTGGGCGCAGACACTCGGTCTTCCGGCGGCCCAGGTGAAGGGGGTCAACGTCGGCGGCACGGTCAAGATCGGCGATGTCGTGATCCACGCGGTGCCGGCGGTGCACGGGAGCGTGCCCGACGGACGGCCGCTCGGCTTCGTGCTGGAGTTCGCCGACGGCCGGCGGCTCTACCACACCGGCGACACCTGGATCTTCGGCGACATGTCGCTGATCCAGGAGCTGTACCATCCGAACATCATCCTGCTGTGCGTGGGCGGCGGGCCGTACACGGAGGGCCCGAAGGAAGCCGCGCTGGCGGTGCGGAAGTACTTCCGGCCGAGCGTGATCATCCCGATGCACTACGGGACGTTCCCGGCCCTGGCGACCGCGGCGGACGTGCGCGCCGCGTTCCGGGGCGACCGGCGGCTCAAGGTCATGACGCCCGGTGAGACGTTGCAGTTCTGAACTCGCTGTAGCTCACTCGGGTTTCCCGGTAGCGGGGAGCGGAGCGGTGGCGCAGATTGTGCGCCGCCGCTCTTCGTCTTTCTACCACAAGGACGCCACATGCACCGGAAAATCCTGTATGCCGCCGCTGCTCTGGTCCTCATCGGGGCCGCGGCCTGCAGTCGCGGGGGCGACAAGTTCCCCGCGCTCGCCAACGACTTCGTCTTCACCACCCTGAGCTTCTCGCCCTCCGGCGCGACGCAGGTTGGGCTCCACGTCTTCGTGAATCCGAAGACCGGGGACACCCTGCGGCTCGACGGGATGCTGGACGACTATTCGCCGGCGTCCATCGCGGGCCAGCGCGCATACTACCGCGGCGTTGACTCGCAGCTCACGTCCATCGGCCGCGACCGGCTCGACCCGCAGACGCAGGCGGACTACGACCTGCTCTACAACGGGATGAAGTTCGCGGCCTTCAGCCTCGACAGCGAGCGGTTCTACCAGCGGAAGCCGCAGCTCTACGCCGAGGTGCTGGGAAGCGCTCTGTTCGCCAACATCAGTCTCGAGTACGCGGACACCGCGACCCGTTCGCGCGACCTCACCGCCCGGCTGGAGAAGGTGCCGGCGTTCGTGGGCGTGGCGGTGCAGAACCTCAACGCCTCGAATGACGTCTACCGCAAGGTGGCGCTGGAGGAGATGAGCGGCGTGGCGGACCTGATCAAGGGCCCGGGCGCCGCGTTCGTGAAGGGCACGCCCTCCGAGGCGCGCTACAAGGCAGCGCAGGGCCCGGCGCTCGCCGCCCTGGCGCACTACACAGCGTTCGTCCGCGACACACTCCCCAAGAAGGGGACGTTCGACTGGCGGATGGGTCGCGCGATGTTCGACGAGAAGTGGAAGTACTACCTCCAGGCTTCGGTCACGCCCGAGGAGATGCTGAAGTCCGCCGAGGACAGCATGCGGACGATCCGGCACGAGATGCTCCTGCTGGCGCTTCCGCTGCACTCGGCGTGGTTCCCGGGCCACAAGCACACCGGGGACAGCGCCGCGGTCCTCAACGCGGTCGTGGGCGAGGTGCTGGCGCGGATCGGCCAGGACCACACCAACCGCGACTCGATGGTCGAGGCGGGCCAGCGCACCGTCGCCGACCTCGAGAAGTCCGTGGTGGACCACCGCGTGGTTTCGCAGACCGACTTCTCGAACCTGAAGGTGATCCCGACGCCGGAGTTCGAGCGCGGGATCTACGGCGTGGGCGGAGCGAACTTCGCGCCGGCGCTGCAGCCCAAGCTCAGCTCCTTCTACTGGGTGACGCCGATCCCGAAGGAGTGGCCGGCGGCGCAGGCCGAGGCGAAGCTGCGGGAGTACAACCGCTACAAGATGCTCTCGCTCACGATCCACGAGGCGATGCCGGGCCACCTCGTGCAGGGGGACTACGCCAACCGCGTGACGCCGGAATGGCGGCGGCTGCTCAGGGTCGTGTTCGGGCCCAACAGCTACATCGAGGGGTGGGCGGTCTACGCGGAGCAGATGATGGAGGCGCTGGGGGAGAACGGCGGCGACGCGGTGAAGGCGCACCTCGTGGCGCTCAAGGCCGATCTCCGCATGTACTCCAACGTCATCATTGACGTGCGGCTCCAGACCATGCGGATGGACGGCGACAGCGCGGTGGCGCTGATGGTGCGCGACGCCTTCCAGGAACGCCCGGAGGCGGTGGCGAAGCTGCAGCGCGCGCAGCTCGACTACGTGCAGCTCAACACCTATCCCGTCGGCCTCAGGGAGTGGTGGGACTTCCGGCATGCGGTCGAGGCGCAGGAGGGCAGCGCGTTCAACCTCTGCCGCTTCCACGATCAGGTGCTTTCCTACGGCCCGATTCCGGTGCCGGCGGTGCGGCGGCTCTACTTCGCGAGGGTCGCGCCGACGGCGACGATGCCGCCATCGCGCTGCGAGGTGGCCGGCAAGTAGTCCTGAGCCTTCCCCGAGATGCCAACGGCCGCCCGACCCGGGCGGCCGTTGCGCTTTGGGCGCGCTGCGCCGCTCCGAGCCTTTCCCTCGCGACAGCCGTGCACTAAGCTAGGACTGTGGCGACGATCGCGGAGGTCATTGTGGCGCTCATCCTGATGAGCGGGGCGTTCACGGCGGGCGGCGTCATTCCCGCCAAGCACAGTTGTGACGGCGTGGACGTCTCGCCGTCGCTGGCGTGGAACGGGGCGCCGCCGGGCACCGTGGCGTTCGCGCTGATCGCGGACGACCCCGACGCGCCGGCCGGCACTTGGGTGCACTGGGTGCTGTTCAATCTCCCCGGCGGCATCACGGCGCTGCCGGAGGGCGTGCCGAAGACGGACCAGCTCGCGGGCTTGGGCGGCGCGCTCCAGGGCCGGAACGATTTCAAGCGCATCGGCTACGGCGGCCCGTGCCCGCCGCCCGGCAAGCCGCACCGCTACTTCTTCAAGTTGTACGCGCTCGGCGCGGCGCTGCCGCTCAAGGCCGGCGCCACGAAGCAGGAGGTGGAGCGCGCGATGCGCGGCCACGTGCTGGCCGAGACATCGCTTATGGGCACTTACGCGCGTCACGGGCGCTAGCCGAGTCGCTGCAGGCCGATAGCGCGCGCCGCACGAGTGCTCTACCGCTGGCTTGCCGACTTCGTTCTGCTCTTCCATCTCGCCTTCGTGTTGTTCGTCGTCCTGGGCGGGCTGCTGGTGCTGCGCCGGCCGAAGCTCGCGTGGCTCCATCTTCCCTGTGTGGCGTGGGGCGTCCTGATCGAGTTCGCGGGATGGATCTGCCCGCTGACGCCCTGGGAGGTGTCGCTGCGCGTCCGCGGCGGGGAAGCGGGCTACGCGGGCGGTTTCATCGCGCACTACGTCACGGCGGTGCTCTATCCCGCCGGACTGACGCGCGGCGTGCAGGTCGTCCTCGGCGCATTCGCGCTGCTGCTCAACGCGGCGATCTACTCGTACATCCTGGCGCGCCGTCGGCACTCGGCGCGCTGACAATTCCGACGCGTGTGCTCGGTATGGCGCTTATGTGCGATTGCGCGCGGCGTTCGCCGGCCGTACGGTGGGGATGCGGGTCGGTCCATCGGCGGAGGTGACCCATGCCCCTCGAACGGCTCATGCAGTTCCTCGACACGAACGCAGTGAAGTACGTGACGGTGAGGCACTCCCCGGCGTACACCGCGCAGGAGGTCGCCGCGCTCGCTCACGTGCCCGGGCGGGAGTGGGCGAAGACGGTGATGGTGAAGCTGGACGGGAAGATGGCGATGGCCGTCGTGCCAGGCTCTTGCAGGGTCATCTTCGACCTGTTGAGGGAAGCGGCGGGCGCGCGCGCCGCGGAGCTGGCCACGGAGCAGGAGTTCCAGGACCTGTGCCCCGGCTGCGAGGTCGGCGCGATGCCGCCCTTCGGCAACCTCTTCGGCATGGACGTCTACGTGGACGAGAGTCTCGCCGCGGACCCCGACATCGCGTTCAACGCGGGCACCCACACCGAGATGGTCCGGCTCCCGTTCGCGGACTTCGAGCGGCTGGTGCATCCCAAGGTCGTGAGGCTGGCCCGCTAGGGCGGCGATGAGCCGGCCCCACTGCGACGCCACGGGCTTCGGCTGGATCGAGATCGACGGCGAGCGCTACGAGCACGACGTGCTCATCCGCCTGGGCGGGAAGATCAAGCGGCGGAAGAAGAAGCTGTCGAAGCAGGTCTACGGCACGTCGCACACGATCTCGCGCGAGGAAGCCGAGCACGTCTTGGAGGATGGTGCGCGCGTCCTGATCCTCGGCACGGGACAGGACGGCTGCGTGCACCTCTCGCCCGAGGCCGCGGCGTACCTGGAGAAGCACAAGGTCGAGGTGCGTCTGCATCCGACGCCCGAGGCGCTCGAGACCTGGAACGGCGCGGGGAACAACGCCGTCGGCCTCTTCCACGTGACCTGCTAGTCGGAACGCCTCGGGTCCGCTAAGGTCGCCCTCGGCTCTGCCCCAGCGCGATCCCGCCCGCGATGAGGTGCGCGGTCCGCAGCGGCTCGGGGATGTGGCTGTGGACGGCCAGGCGCCTGATCACATCCGCCGCCTCCTCGAGCGTCATTCCGACTCGCTGCACGAACAACCCGGCCACCCATTCGACCGGGCCAAGGCGCTCGATGAGGTGCCACTTCCGCTCTCCGCCCGGCACGCGCGCCAGCAGGGCGCGCCGGACTCTCTCGAGGCGCGGCCGTCGGCGGACCACGACCAGCACCGGCAGCCCCAGCACCCGGTGCAGCGCCTCCACGTCCACCACGTTGAAACCGGCCAGCGCTATCCCCTGGAGCATCACCAGCTGGAGCTGCTTTTCGAATTTCGACCCGGCGATCAGCTGCGCGAGGCGCTGCGTGGCATTCGAGCCGTCCCGCCGGACGCGACCTGCGAGGATGCCCTCCAGTCGCAGCCCCGCGTAGACCGCGCCGATCACGGGCACGTCGCCGTGGTGATAGCGGAGAAAGGGGGCGTCGTCGAAGCCCACGACGTGGGAAAACGACTGGCGGCGCATGCTAGACCTCGACCCGGCGCTCAGGGGAGCGTCCGTCGAGGCGCCGGAGCCCGACGCGCCGCGCGATCTCGAGCGCCTCGCGGTACTCGGCCGAGGTGAGCCGGCGGTTGATCTCGGGGAATCGATCCCTGCTGACTTTCCCGGCCGGCCGGTACTGGTCCATGAGGTTCACGTACGTGTCGCGGCCCAGATCCGAAGCGATCCACTCCAGGATGGCTCTGGTCTCATCGAGACAGCCGGGCATCACCAGGTGCCGGAGGAGCACGCCGCGCACCGCGACGCCGTTCTCGCCGATCACCAACGGGCCCACCTGCCGGTGCATCTCCGCGATCGCAGCGCGCGCGGCCTCCGGGTAGTCCACGGCCATCAGATACCGCCGGCTCTTCCCGCGGCTCCAGAGCTTGAAGTCCGGCATGTAGATGTCCATGACGCCGTCGAGCAGCGCGAGGCTCTCGAGCGCATCGTAGCCGCCGGTGTTGTAGACGATGGGGAGGCGGAGCCCGCCCGCGACGGCCACCGCGAGGCCCTCGAGCACCTGGGGCACGACGTGCTCGGGCGTGACGAAGTTGATGTTGTGGCAGCCCGCCTCCTGGAGCTCGAGCATCATCAGGGCGAGTGCTTCGGGCGGCGCCGAGCGCGCGGCGGGGCCGGGCCTGAGTCCCTGGCTGATGTCGAAGTTCTGGCAGAAGACGCAGCGCAGGTTGCAGTGGCCGAAGAAGATCGTGCCCGAGCCGCGCGACCCGCGGAGGCAGTCCTCCTCGCCGTGGTGCGGGAAGCAGCTCGTCACCACGACGTGGCGTCCGGTCTTGCAGGCCGACCACTTGTCGGCGAGGCGGTTGACGCCGCAGTCCCGCGGGCAGGCGCGGCAGGCCGCGAGGCCCGCGAGCGCCCGTCGCGCCCGTTCGTGCAGCTCGCCGCGCGGGAGCTTCAGGTACGCGGGCGTCACGCCCGTGGGCTGACCTCGCTGCCCCCTGCCGCAGGAGCCCTCAGCCCCTGCGACTCCGATGTCCCCGACCGGTACCCCCTAGAACACCACGTTCGGCAGGTTCCGCGCGCGCAGGAGCCCCCGGAATTCCGCCACCGGGCCGGTCATCACGCTGTCAAACCGGGCGCGCGCGTCGCGCACTTGCCCGGCCAACAACTGCGCCACCTCGCGCTGCGAAGCCGTGGGTCCGAAATCCGATCCCGTCGCCGAGCGCAGCAGGTACAGCAATCGCTCGGCCAGGCGCATCGGCCAGCGCAGGCCGTCCTGCCCGCGCCCGGTGATCTTCATCTGGAACAGCGGGTCCTCGACGGCGAGGAGCGTGCGGTCGAGCGAGTCGGCTGCGACCCGCACGTCGGCGGCGCTGGAGTCCCCGGTCAGCGTGGCCCGGAGCGCGGACAGCTGACCGCGCAGGATCTCGAGACGGTTGATCATCGCGACGGTGCTGTCGAGGTCCGCGACGAGATCGACGATGAACGCGGTTTGCGCCTTGAGGTCCTCGGCGCTCGCCCCGGTGTTCGGGTCCTGCAACACCTCCAGCCCTTGCTCCAGCGTCTGTCCGCCGACGGTGAGCCGCACCGTGTAGCGGCCCGGCGGCGCCAGCGGCGAGAAACGGCCGACCCCCGGCGCCGGCGTCCCCTCGGGCTTCACCGCGAGCCACGCCGCGAACGGCGGGCTGGTGCGGAGCTTCGCCTCAGTGGTGAGCTCGGTCCGCAGGTCCCACCAGATGCGGTTCATGCCGGCCTTCGGCACCTGCTTCAGCGTCCGCACGAGCCGCCCGTTTGCGTCGAGGATCTGGATGGCCTGCGAGTCGGGATGCGTGCTGTCGGATGCCGTGCGCCGCCACCACGTGAGCGAAGCACCGTCGGGCGGGTTCGTGCCCACGACCGGATCGTCCATCGGCGCGAACGGCCCGGCGACGGCCCGCAGCCGATAGGCAGTGCGCGGGGCGTAGAGCCACGCGTCCCGGGCCGCGACCTCCGGCGTGAGGGTTCGGAGCGGCGTCACGTCGTCCAGGATCCAGAAGCCGCGCCCGTACGTGGCGATAACCAGGTCGTTGAACCGCTCCTGCACCACGATCCCGTACACCGGGGCGTGCGGCAGGTTGTTCTGCAGCGTCTGCTAGTGTGCGCCGTCATCGAGCGAGACATACATGCCGTTCTCGGTGCCGGCGTAGAGCAGGCCGCGGCGCGCCGGATCTTCCTTCACCGCGTGTACGTAGGAGAGCGGCGTGTGCGGGATGCCGGTCGTGATGAGCGTCCACGTCGCTCCGTAATCGGTGGTCTTGTAGATCCATGGATCGAAGTTGCCCACCTGGTGGCCGTCCACCGAGACGTACGCGGTCCCGGTGTCGAACCGTGACGGCTCGACGCTGGAGATCGTCCCCCAGTCGAGGAGCCCGCGGATGTTGCGCGTCACGTCGGTCCAGGTCGCGCCGCCGTCGCGCGTCACCTGCACCAGGCCGTCGTTCGTGCCCGCCCAGATGAGGCCGCGCTTGAGCCGCGATTCCGCGATGGAGAAGACGACCCCCGCGTACTCGACGCCGATGTTGTCCGGCGTGAGCCCGCCCGAGGGCCGCTCCCGCGTGGTGTCGTTGCGCGTGAGGTCGGGGCTGATCGTCCGCCACGTGACGCCGCCGTCGCCGGTGGCGTGCACAAACTGGCTGCCCACGTAGAGCGTGTTGTGGTCGAAGGGCGAGAAGGTGAGCGGGAAGTTCCACACGAACCGGTACCGCACGGCGCTCGCCGGCGACCCGACCGTGGCCAGTGGCCAGACCTCGACGTTGCGCTCCACCCCGGAGCGCAGGTCCAGGCGGGTGACGATGCCGCCACCGGCGCCGTACCCGGAGGCAGAGGACCACACGACGTTGGAATCCCCGGGATCGGGCGTGGCGAAGCCGCTCTCGCCGCCGCCGACCGTGACCCACTGGCCGCGGGCGATGTCGCCGGTGCGGCTGTTGCTCGGCCCGCGCGCCGAGGGACCGTCTTGGCGGTTGCCGTAGACGTAGTAGGGAATGCGGTCGTCCACCGTCACGTGGTACATCTGCGCGATCGGGAGCTGCACCCGCAGCCAGGTGCGGCCGCGGTTCTGGGTGATCGAGATGCCGATGTCGTGGCCCACGGCCATCCGATTGCCGTTGGTGGGGTCTATCCAGATGTCGTGGTGGTCCCCGCCGGGCACCATGGAATCGGGCGGGTCGATGATGGTGCGCCCGCCGTCCAGCGTCTTCGACCACGACGCCGCCAGGAAGTACGCCTCGTCAGCGTTGTCCGGCATGACCCCCATGCGGCTGTAGTAGTGCGTGCGGCCGGCGACCTGCCGGTCGAAGCTCACCAGCTGCCAGCTCGACCCGCCGTCGTCGGAGCAGAACAGGCGCCCGCTGTCGGGCTGCGCGATGTTCACCGCAGGGACGCCGTCGCCGGTCTCGATCAGCGCATAGATGCGGTTCGAGTTCGCGCGCGACATCGCGAGGCCGACCTTGCCGACCGGCCGCGTCGGCAGGCCGTTGCCCTTGAGGCGCGTCCAGGTGGTCCCGCCGTCCGCGGACTTCCAGATGCCGCTGCCGGCGCCGCCGCTGGTGCGGCCCCAGGTGCGGACCTGCACCTGCCAGAACCCGGCGAAGAGGATGCGCGGGTTGTTCGGATCCATCACCAGGTCCGAGGCACCGGTGCTGTCGTTGACGAATAGCACCCGCTCCCAGGTCGCGCCGCCGTCGGTCGTACGGTAAATGCCGATCTGCTGCTGCGGGGCGTAGAGGTGCCCCTCCGCCGCGACGTAGACGGTCTTGGGGTCGGTTGGGTGCACCACGATGCGTGCGATGCGCCCGGTGCTGTCGAGCCCCATACGCTTCCAGCTCTTGCCCGCGTCGGTGGAGCGGTAGACGCCCCAGCCGATGGAAATGTGCGAGCGGACCCAGGGCTCGCCGGTCCCCGCCCACACCACGTTCGGGTCCGACGGTGCGACGGCCAGGGCGCCGATGGACGAGACGGGCTGATCGTCGAAGATCGGGGCCCAGTGAATGCCGCCGTCCACGGTCTTCCAGAGTCCCCCGGACGCCGCGCCGGCGTAGTAGGTCATGGGGTCACCGGCGACGCCGGCCACGGCGGAGACGCGATTGCCTTCGGGGCCGATATGGCGCCAGCGCAGCGCGGTCCACGCCGTGGAATCGATAGCCGGTGCGGCGGCCGTGGCTGGCGTCGCGGCAGGGGCGCTGCGGCGCTGGGCCTCGATGGGCCGGGCCGCGGCGAGAGCCACGAACAGCACCACGAGCGATGAGACGGTGCGGCAGACGGGGCGAATCACGGATGGGCTCCTGGCAAGGTATGACGAACGGCCAACAATGCTTGCTTCCGCGCAGACCCGCTAGAGCCGTGTCCCGGCCATCGGTGTCGTGTCGGCGTGCGCGCGGACGAGAGTCCGCGACAATGGCAACCCCCAGGCTATCGGGTTCGGGTCGCGCGCCGTAGGCTAGGGGCAGACTCTCGGCTCCCGGAGGGGCGAATGAAGCAGGTCAATCATACGGCCATGAAGCTCGGCAAGCAGCCGGCCCGCTACGATCCCCGGACGCTGCAGTTCGCGAAGTACCTGATTGAGGAAGCGCTCCCGCCCCCGCCCGCGTCCGAAGACTGGGCGAAGAAAGTGCAGAAGTGGCCGATGATGGCAAACGACCGGATCGGCGACTGCACCTGCGCGGCGGCCGGGCACATGATCGAGCAGTGGACGACTTACTCCGGTGCGCCGGTCGTCCTGAGCAACAGGCAGATCGTCGCCGCGTATTCCGCCATCACCGGGTACGATCCCCAAGACCCCGCCAGCGACCGGGGAGCGGTGGAGATTGACGTGCTGAATCACTGGCGGAAGACCGGCTTCAGCGGGCACGAGATCGAGGGCTACGTCGCGCTCGAGCCGGGGAACCACGTCCACATCGAAGACTCGGTGATGATCTTCGGCAACTGCTACATCGGGGTCGCGCTGCCCGTCAGCGCGCAGACCCAGAAGGTGTGGGCGGTGCCGCCGGGCGGGCCGGTCGGCCCCGGCGCGCCGGGCTCCTGGGGCGGCCACGCCGTGCCGGTGGTCGCGTACGACCAGCGGGGCCTCACGGTCGTCACGTGGGGGATGGTCAAGCGGATGACCTGGGGCTTCTGGGATGCCTACTGCGACGAGGCCTACGCGGTCCTCTCGGGCGACTGGATCAGCAGGGTCAACAAGAAGGCGCCAAACCAGTTCGACCTGAAAACGCTGCGGGCGGACCTCGCGGCGCTGAAGAAGTAAGGACAGGAGCGATCATATGCCGATCTTCTTCAGAGTGACGCCGGCCGGCGCAGGCAACCAAGTGACGGTGAGCGCGCCCAAGCAGGCGCAGCTGGCTTGGGGCAGGGTGATCGCGGCCGGGGTTCTCCTCGTCGTCATCCTCGGCGCCGGGCTGTATGCGGGCACCGTTCCCACTCTGGACGCGTGGAACAAGGCGCTGCTTCACGCCTTCGAGGTGCTCCTCGGCCTGTTCGTGGGCGTCGTCGGCGGCGAGGCGGGATCCAGAGCCTGAAATAGCGAGCGTTTCAGTCGCGAATCCCGCCGCGGCTCCGCCGTGCGCGAGCGCCGAGACGGTATCTGGCGCTTGCGCCGTCGGCGCGGCATCTTGGCGCCTGCAATCGCATAGGTGGACCGTCGAGCGGCGACCAATAAGCTGATTGGCCGCGCGTTCCGACGTGGCCGCCGGGCTCGGATCTGCCGCATCGCGCGCGGGAGCGCAGTGGCCGGTCGGTCGAAGCCCGCTCCGACGGAAGGGGCGTGTCTGTGGGCGTCCAGCTCGAGGATCTTCGAGCCGCGCTCGCGGGTCGCTACACGATCGAGCGTGAGCTCGGGACTGGCGGCATGGGGACCGTCTATCAGGTCCGCGACGCCGGCCGACGGGAGACGCTCGCCCTCAAGACGCTGCGCTGGACCGATCCCGCCGCCATCTACCGCTTCAAGAAGGAATTCCGCGCCCTGGCCGACGTGGCGCACGGCAATCTCGTGCAGCTCCACGAGCTCGTCGCCCAGGGCGACGTCTGGTTCTTCACGATGGAGCTGGTGGCGGGAGAGGACTTCGTCCAGCACGTCCGCCCGGGCTACGTGCGCGGCGCTCCCTCCAGCGTCAGCGCCAATGTGGGGGCATCGGGGAACGCGCCCGCGGTGAGCGGCGAGTTCGCCGCGCCTGTTCAGGGATCGCTCGGCGTCCTCGACGTCCCCCGCCTGCGGTCCGCGCTGCGGCAGCTGATCCAGGGCGTGGCCGCGCTGCACGCGGCCCACATCGTTCACCGCGATCTCAAGCCGTCCAACGTGCTGGTGACCCCCGACGGTCGGGTCGTGATCCTCGACTTCGGGCTGGCCGCGGAGGCCGTGCCGTCGGCGGCGCTGAAAACGGTCGAGGACGGGATCTGGGGCACTGTCGAATACATGGCGCCGGAGCAGTGCCGAGGGGAGCGTGCCGGGCCGGCCAGCGACTGGTATTCGGTAGGCGCGCTGCTCTACGAAGCGCTCACCGGCCGGCTGCCGTTCTCGGGGAGCGGCGTCAGGCTGCTGTTCGACAAGGTCGAGCGGGAACCGCCGTCTCCCGATACGCTCGTGCCCGGCCTTCCGGAGGATCTGGTCCGGCTGTGTGGTGCGCTCATGGCGCGCAAGAGCAGCACCCGTCCCACAGACGAGGATCTGGAGGCGCTGTTCGGGCCGTCGGGCGGCGGCGCCGTCGTCGACCAGCACGGACAGCACGTCGAGGGCGCGCCGCTGGTCGGGCGAAGCCGGGATCTGGCATGTCTCCACGAAGCCTTCGCGATGGCGGAGCGGGGCCAGCCGGTCTCGGTGTGCGTGTGCGGCCCCTCGGGCATCGGCAAGACGATGCTGGTACGCCATTTCACGGACGAACTGGCGGCGAAGCGGCGCGCGGTCGTGCTCGACGGGCGCTGCTTCGTCAGCGAGACGGTGCCCTACAAGGCGCTCGACGGCGTCATCGACATGCTCAGCCGGCTGCTCAGGACGCTGCCCCCCGACGTCGTCGAGGCGCAGCTGCCGCCCGACACGGCCGCGCTGTCCCGGGTCTTCCCCGTCCTGAGGCGGGTGGAGCCGATCGAGCGGCGCGCCATGGTGGGCCTCGAGCTGTCGGACCAGCGTGAGCTCCGGCGCCGGGCGTTCGCGGCGCTGGGCGGGCTGCTGTCAGCCCTCGGGCAGCGGACCCCGCTCGTGGTGCTCATCGACGATCTGCAGTGGGCCGACCGCGACAGCGCGGACGTCCTGAACGACCTGCTGCAGGCGGTGACGACGGGCCGCGTGCTCTTCCTCCTGTGCTTCCGTTCCGAGGATGTCGCGGACACGCCGTTCCTGGCCGAGCTGCTCGCCGGCGCGACCACCGGGGAGCGGCGCATGCTCGAGATCGGGCCGCTCGCGAAAGAGGACGCGGTCGAGTACGCGCTGCGGATGCTTGGGGCGCGGCGGCCCGAGGCGCACGCGCGGGCGATGTCGTTCGCGCAGGAGTCCGATGGCAACCCCTTCCTGCTCGACCAGATGGTGCGGGCCTCGATGGCGGTCGAGGGAGCGGGCGCCGGGCAGCCGCTCAGTCTCGCAGAGATGCTGGGAGCGCGGCTGAGGCAGATGCCGCGCGGCGCGCCGGAGCTGGTGGGCGTGCTCGCGGTCGCGGGCCAGCCGCTGGACGCGCGGCTCGCGTACCGCGCCGCCGGCCTCGAGGGGGACGAGCGCCCGCTGGTGACCCGCCTTCGCCTCGCGCACTTCCTCCGGGCCAGCGCCACCACCGACCAGGTGGACCTCTACCACGACCGGATTCGCGAGACCTTCGTCCGCGAGTTGGACGATGCGAGGATCCAGGCCATCCACCGCCGGCTGGTCGAGGAGTTGGAGCAGGGGGTTGCCGGCCCGGAGCTGCTGTACGAGCACTGCCTCGGTGCCGGCGACCATGGCCGTGCCGCGACGTTCGCGGCGAAAGCGGCTGCGGAGGCCCAGGCGACGCTGGCCTTCGAGCGCTCCGCCCTCTTCTACCGGCGGGCCCTGGAGCTGTGCAGCGACCAGGGTCCGCAGACGGCGGCGTGGCTCGTGGGCCTCGGGGACGCGCTGGCGAGCGCGGGGCGGGGCGCCGAGGCGGCCCGTGCGTACCTCGACGCGGCGCCGATGCTCGATGCCCGGGCGGCGCTGGAGATGTCTCGGCGCGCCGGGCAGCAGTACCTGGTGAGCGGGGACGTGGAGGCTGGCCTCAGGCTCATAGCGGAGGTGCTTCGCAAGTCAGGGCTGCCGCAGCTGCCTGCCACGCCCCGCCTGGCCCTGCTCGAGCTGGCGCTGAGGCGCGCGCGCATCGCGCTCCGGGGCCTGGGCTACCGGGAGAGGGACGAGAGCGCGATCCCTGCCGACGCGCTCATGCGGATCGACACCTGCTACACCATCGCCGAGGGGATGGCGCTGGTGAACAACATCCAGGCCTCCGCCTTCCAGGCCCTGCACCTCCTCCTGGCACTTCGGGCGGGGGAGCCTTCCCGCCTTGCGCGGGCGCTGGCGTGGGAGGCCGCCTTCGCTGCGAGCACGGGGGCGGCCGCGCGAGCGGCCCGGCTGCTCCGCCAGGCGGAGCGGCTCGCGGACCGCCCCGGACCGCGAACGACCTTGGGGCTGTGCCGCGCGATCGCAGCGGTCGCGGCCCTGCATCGAGGAGATTTCGTGCACGCCGAGCCGCTCGCGATCGAGGCCGAAACCATCCTCACCGAGCAACCCGGCCTGTCGGCGTGGGCGCTCATCATCGCCAGGATGTACCACGTCGGCGGGCTCGTGGACGAGGGGAAGATCCGCGAGCTGTGCCGCGTGACGCGCCTGTTCCTCGACGATGCGCTGGCGCGCGGCAATCGCTTTGCCGCCGCGATGTTCCGCTCGAGCTGGTCGATGCTGCGCTGGCTCAGCGTCGACGATCTGGCCGGGGCGCGCGCCGCCTTGGCGGAGGCGCGCGTGCAGTGCCCGGAGGGCGTCTTCTACGTGTCGCACCTCTACTGCCTCGGCGCGCAGGCCCTGGTGGATCTCTACACCGGCGAGGCCGAAGCAGGGTACCGCCGTATCGCCCGCGACTGGCCCGCCCTCGAGCGGTCGCAGATCATGCGCGTCCACGCGCTGGCGGTCATCTGTCACCGGGCGCGCGCGGCGTGCGCGATCGCCGCGGCGCGCTTCGCGGACGATTCGGCGCCGCTCCTGGCGGTCGCCCGTCGCTCCGCGGCTCGGCTGAGACGCATGAACTACTCGCCGATCTCGACGAACGCGTGGCCGGAGATGATCGATGCCGCGGTGGCGCTGGCGCGCGGCGACCGTGCGGTCGCGCTCGAGCGCATCGGCCGGGCGGTGGACCGCTTCGCGGAGTACGGGTCGGCCTTCTATCTCGCGATCGCGCGGCGGAAGAAGGGCGAGCTGCTCGGCGGCGACGAAGGCCGCGCGCTGATCGCGCAGGCGGACGAGTGGATGGCGGGCGAGGGAATCGTCAATCCGGCGCGCCTCGCCTCCGCGTTTGTCCCGTGGCAGGTGCCCGGGGGGGGCGGCGTGAACGGCGGGCGGGCTGCTTTGTTCCCGGATCGGGGCCCGTGACGCACCGGCTCGACGTCGGCGTTCTCGACGTCGTGTCCACACCGGTCAGGACGCTGTGGTCGCGCCTGATGAACGCGAACTTCGCGAGCATCATGCCGCAGGCGGTCGGGGCGTGGTGCGAGCGGGCCGGGCACCGCGTGCACTACTCCTGCTACACGGGCATCGGCGATCCGCTGGCCGAGCTGCCCGACCGGCTCGATCTCCTCTTCATCGGCGCCTTCACGCACGCGGCGCACTTCGCCTATGCGCTGAGCAACCTGTACAGGGTGCGCGGCACCGTGACGGTCCTGGGCGGGCCTCACGCCCGCTGCTATCCGGAGGACGCGGCCCGCTTCTTTGATTACGTCCTCGGCTTCACGGATCGCGCTGTGATCGAGGAGGTTCTGCGCGAGTGCGCGCCGCACCGGCCGTTGGGGCGTCGCCTTTCCGCGGCCTCCCAGCCGGCCGAGCTGCCGCCGCTGGCTGAGCGGTGGAAGTTCGTCGAGGCCGCCCTGAGCAAGGCGCCGGCGTTCAAGCTCGTGCCGATGATCGCGAGCCTCGGGTGCCCGTACGACTGTTGCTTCTGCATCGATTCGACGGTCGAGTATCGGTCGCTGGGCCTCGACCAGCTCCGCGAGGACCTCCGTTTCGTGCTCACGCGGACGCCGAAGCCGGTCGTCGGGTGGCACGATCCCATCTTCGGCGTCCGGTTCGACGCAACCATGGATGCGATCGAGGACGCGGTGCCGCCCGGCCGCATCCGGCATGGGGCCGAGAGCAGCCTGTCGCTGCTCACGGAGGCGCATCTGGTGCGCCTCAGGCGCAACGGCTTCCAGGCGCTCCTGCCCGGAGTGGAGTCCTGGTACGAAATGGGCGACAAGTCCAGGACGCGGCTCACCGGTCTGGAGAAGGTCCGGCACGTCTCGGAACAGCTGAATCTGATCCTGCGGTACGTGCCCTACGTCCGCACCGGCTTCGTCCTGGGTCTGGATTCGGACCACGGGGCGGAGCCCTTCGAGCTCACGAAGCGGTTCGAGGAGCTCTCGCCGGGGGTGTTCCCGGGCTTCGCGCTGCTGACCGCGTTCGGGCGTGCTGCGCCGCTCAACCTCGAGTACCAGCGCGCGGGGCGGGTGCTCCCGTTCCCGTTCCACTTCCTCGACAACCACTCCGCGATGAACGTCCGACCGAAGCACTACGCGTGGCCAGCGTTCTTGGACCATGTCCTGGACCTGCTCCGGTACTCGCATAGCGGGCCGCAGGTCGCGCGCCGGTTCGCGGCGACGCGTGGCATTCCGCGCTGGATCCACCTGCTCTCGTCCGTGTCATCGGAGGGCAGGGGCCGCATCCGGTACCTGACCACCGTGCGGCGGCTCCTCGATGAGGACTCCGCGATGCTGCGGTTCATGAACGCGGAGACCGACGTCCTGCCGGCGTTCTACCGCGGTCTGGCGCGCCGGGAGCTCGGCCCCCTGTACGACCTTCTGCCCGAGGGGGCGATGGAGCACGACCATCTGGCGTACCTCGCGTCCACGGACTCTCCGTCGGCGGCGCGGGGCGGAAGGGGGGACGAATGTCGGCCAGTGTCCGTCATGTAGGCGCGTCGGTTCTGGAGGAGCTGCCCGGCGACTTGCCCCGCACGGTGCTGGCCGTCAGCGATCTCCATCTCGGGGAGGGACTGGATCGGGAAACGCGGCGCCACTGTCGGCGCGAGAACTTCTTCGGCGACGCCGTCTTCAAAGCGCTTCTCGCCAAGAACGATCCAGAAGCAACCTGGCTCGTGCTCAATGGCGACACTTTCGACTTCGTCCGCATCACAGCGAAGCCGGGCAGCGAGCGGGACTGGAAGCTGTGGGCTCAGATGTTGAAGGATATCGGCGCGCCACGATCCGTTGACGAGTTGCGCGGAATGTGCAGGGGCGAGCATCCATACGGTCTCGGCACCCAAGACTACGAAAGCGTGTGGAAGCTGCTCGCGGTTCGGCGCGGCCATCCGGTCTTCTTCCGGGCACTTCAGCAGTGGGTCCTTCGTGGCGGGACCATTCTCTTCCTCAAGGGGAATCATGACCTTGAGCTGTTCTGGCCAGCGGTTCGGCTAGCGATCCGCGTGCTGATCCGCGCGCATGCGGCGCCGGCGGCCAGACGCGTGCACTTCCGGCAGAGGGGCTTCCATCTCAGGAACCTGTACTTCGAGCACGGCCACCGGTTCGAGCGCACCACCGCGGTGCATGGTGAAGCGCGCCTCGGCGACCGACGTCGACTGCGCCTGCCCTTCGGTTCCCTCGTCAACCGTTATGTGATCAACAAGCTGGAGGGGATCGAACTGTTCTTCGCGAATATCAAGCCGCTGAAACGGTTGCTCAAGAGTCTCCTGCGACGCCACCCGCTCAAGTCCCTCCGCATTGGCCTGCCCGCACTCCGATTTCTGCCTCGAGCCGTTCGTGCATACGGCACAAGAGTCTGGGAGGCGGCGGTATGTGTGGGGTTTCCGGTCGTCTGGCTCGCCGCCTTGGCTGCAGTCGTGGTCAAGGTGTGTCGCGAGGCGAGCATCTACGGATACGTAAGCCGTGGCGGAGTTGCGCTGATCGCGCTCATCCTCTTGATCCCGGTGCTCGTTCCGGTCGTGTGGATGACGCTGCGAAAGCGCAGGTACCCCGCGGGAGAGGACGAGTCTGCGGCGGGAGTGTGGAAGACGCTGACCAACAAGCACGAACAACGGGAGTTCGAGAGGCAGTACGGCGTTGTCGGACACACACACGTGGCGGACGTCCAGGTGTTGCGGCCGCTCGACGGCCAGCCACCGCCCCCCGGCGCTGAGATCTGGTACGTGAACACGGGCACTTGGGCTCCTCGCTTCGAAGAGAAGCGGCCAGACTTGATGGGCAGAGTCGTTCACTCCGTCGTCCGATTTCAGCTCGTCGGCAAGGAATACAGGCACGAGTGCTTCGAGTGGACGCCGCCGGGTGCCGTGTACACGCCCGCCGTCCTCTTTGAGCCGACCTGCGGTACCTGAGGGAGGCCGCCATGAATGACCCCAAGGAGGAAGTCATCGACATGCACGTCCACGTCGGCCTGCGGGGCGACAAGTGGCCCTACCTGGGCAAGTTCTCTGGCCACTTCATGCGTTCTCCAACTCTCGCGGGCCTGCTCCTGTATGGAGGGATGACCTACGAGGACCTCACAGACGAGAGGATGAAGCAGGCAACGCTGCGGGCCATCCGGGGCACGAAAGAGGTGAACAAGGTCGTATGCCTCGCCATGGATCCGGCGTTCGACAAGGGCGGCCATAGTCTCGTGTGCAAGGCGCACATGTGGGTGGCCAACGAATACGTCCTGGAGCTGCGGGCTGAGCTGCCAGACAAGATCCTCTTCGGCGCGTCCGTGCACCCCTACGACAAGAAGTTTGAGGATAGGGTTCGCGAATACGTCAAAGAGGGAGCGGTGCTGGTGAAGTGGTTGCCGTCAGCGCAGGCCATCGACTTGGCCCACGATATCATCGTGGATCGATTGAAGTTCCTGGCGACGGCGAAGCACGGAAAGCCGCTGCCGCTGTTGTTGCACGTGGGCTCGGAGTACTCGATACCCCCGATCGATTCTCGCACGAAGTCAATGGATTTCATCTCGTGGTCCAAGTACGACCGGTTCCGGAACACCCTGCGATTGTGGCGTCGCTGGCATCGACCCGACGTCAGGCGCATTCACGCGAACCTGCAAGCCGGCCTGGACGCAGGCGCGATCATCATCTTCGCCCACTGCGGGCTGCCCTACTTCGCGTGGAGCCGGATCGGGAAGCGGCTCGAGCACTCCGATCTCGACGCGGTGAGCCGTTATCTCAGAGCGCCTGCCAACCGCGGGAGGGCGTTCGCGGACGTGTCGGCCATCGTGACGCCCATGCGCCACACGTACTTCCACAGACTACGCGAGCTGCCCGAAGACACGCTGGTGTTCGGGAGTGACTTTCCGGTGCCCATTTTTGAGTTGTCTGGGGACTTGAGGCAAAAGCACAGGGATCATCGAGCGGTAATGAGGGGGCACATTCGCAACATCCTGGTCCCCAGCGGCAACCTGATGGACCTGAACCACCGCGAACTCCAGACAGTGTTTGGCGCGAACCATCCTCTGTTTACGAACTTCGCGTCGCTGGCGTCAACTACTGCTGGCGCAAGACGGGATCCAACGGTCAACGAATTGCCAGGTACCTAGTGTAGTGTCGCCAAAGTCGCTTGGGCTTTGCGGACCTTGGCGAGAATGTGGGTGACGCGGGCCGTCCAGACGAACGGGGTCGGGGCGACGTTGCGGCGGTCGATATAGGCGAGGATCG
>Ga0187861_10000474_pt1 | contig 47123 bp, 50 predicted proteins | sample June2016WEW_10_1_3_FD_132986 | JGI IMG/M metagenome (GOLD analysis project Ga0187861, IMG submission 132986) | Peatland microbial communities from SPRUCE experiment site at the Marcell Experimental Forest, Minnesota, USA - June2016WEW_10_100 | ecosystem: Environmental > Terrestrial > Soil >...
ATACGCAATAATGCCGTAACCGTCGAGCCAGGTATCCTGGGTTCCGACCGTGGCGAGAACGCCAACAGCCAGGAGGATTACTCCGGCGCCAAGCCATGCGAATCGGCCTCGCATCATGGCTTTCAGCTCTTCCCGATACAATGTTCCAATGTCTTTCATAGAATGGCGACTCCAATCGCTGCTCGATGTACTCAAGGATTGCCCGTGCGGCCTGGTAATGGATCCCAATCGTCCTGCGTTCTCGTCCTTCCCATGTAAACTGACCGTTGCCTCATTGCGGTCTGGGTGGAAGTCCGAGACCTTAAGCCGGCAAGCGGTCGATAGCTTAGCGCCCGGATCGACATGAAGTCAAAACCCGAATCTCACTGTCAGTTGTATGCGTCGCGTAGGCAACGCGGACACCGCCCGTCCAAAGAATGGTGAACTCAGGTCTCCCATGAAAGCGGCATAATTTACATGGTTCAATACGTTGAACGCATCCAATGCGAGCGTTGTCACCAGGCCCTTCTCTTTCTTGCTTCTATTCCAAAAAAAGTCCCGCGAGCAACGCAGGTCAAGGCCGGTGAAACCAGGACCCTCTAAACTGTTGCGAGGAATTCCGGGCGGCCGCGCATTGGACAGGCCCGTATGGTAGGGATCCTGCCCCGTGGTCATTGAGTAGGGCTTTCCCGAAGCGACGGTCAGAGCCACTCCCAGGTTAAACCGCATTCCGGGGCTGAAGCTTTCCAGTAGATTCAGGCGCTGCCGCTGGTCAAAGTCCGCGCGTGACCACTCTCCGGAAAGGTCGTACTGGTTTGCCGGAAGCCATGATAATCCTCCCGTGTTATTGTCCGTACGGCTTAGTGTGTACTGAATTAGGCCCGTGAAGAAATGCGTCATTTCTCCCCGAAGAGTGATATCGAGAGTGTTAGCTGCCTGCCGGCCCGATGATTCGATTTGGTAGATGGCTCCGAGCGTCGAGTTTGGACGAGCTAAATAGTCTGGCCCCACCGGCGCATTGATATCTCGCGAGCGAAACAGATCGATTCCGCGCGAGCCGCTATAGGTTATTGCCACAGTTGTTTTTGTCGCAATCTGCCGTTCCACACCCAGGCTGTATTGAATTGTGTATGGCTCGCGCACTGTTGGATCGAGTCGCTCCACATTGATCGGCTGAGCGTCCAGCGAACCAGTTTCTGGAATTGGAATTGGATAGCTCGGATTGGTAATCAGATAGCTCCTGAGCCGCTGTCCGTTATAAAGGAGCAGATCTCCCATGGGACCCGCGCCCGTGCGGTCGTAAAACATCCCGGCGCCACCACGAATCACTGTTTTGCGGCTCTTGCCGAGCCCATAGGCGAAAGCAACCCTGGGCGCGAAGTCTCTGTTGTCATGCAGGTAATTTTGCCAGTTGTAACGCAGGCCCAGCGACAGGGAAAGGTTGGGACGTACTTTATACTCGTCCTGAACAAACCCGCCCAATTCCTTTTGCAGGAAACGTACATGCCCGGAACCTTGCTGCTGACTGAAAGCGTAAGGGTCTTGGGCTTCGTAAGATTGAAGAGTGGAGAAATAGAAAGTGCCTCCGAAATTTTTCCGATTATCGATGCCCCGATAGCTCCAATCGGGGACATTCAATCCAAATTTAATCAGGTGTTTCCCCGAAGACCAGCTCAGGATCTCGTTCAGCTGAGCATGACTTTCCGTGGTTAACACATCCGACTGCGAGCCGCCGCCTGTAAACGCCCCGTTGACCACAATTTTGGGAGCCGAACTCACGCTGCTCGTTGAATGGACTTCTCGTCCGAGGAGGATTTGAAACTGGCTTAGCCAGCGCGGAGACGGCGTCCACCGGTCGTTGAGGATGAGGTCGTGCTCATATTGATCGGAATTTGTGGCAGCCTCGGGCAGAACGAGACCGCCGACGCCCTGATTGGAGCCGTGATAATCAATTTCATTGTATTGCAGGAAGGCAGTATGGCTTTTGCCGAACTGATGAATCAAACGAGGCGAGAGTTGAGTGTTCCTCGTGGGGCTTGATATTGCCTCCTGGACAATGCCGGAGAGGCTCTCGGCAAATACGAACGATTGCAGGTCCTCTTCCTGACGAGTTCCTGAGAGAAGAAAGGATGTGGTCTTGCTGTTTCCCACGGGGCCGGTCAAGACGCCCTCGAAAATACGGCGCTGCTCGGGAGCTCGAACGAGTGCGAATGGATCGCGGGCGTTCAGTCGAGAATCGCGGAAGAGGAAATTGAATGTGCCGTGGTACGCGGAGGTTGCGGACTTGGTTATCACCTCGATGATTCCCTTGCCGGGACGCATGTACTCCGCCGAATACGGATTTTGATTGATCCGGACCTCCTGGATGGCAGAGGCAGAAACCCCGAGGCTGTTTACGACCATCCCGTCCACGATTAATTGAGTCCCGCCGGCGCCGATCGCCCCGGCATCAAGAAACATCGACATGGTCGCAATGTAGTCCTGGTCGAAGACAGGCAGTTTTTCGAAGAGATTCTGACTAATTGCCGCCGCGTCCCGGTTTTCCGCCATATCGGTTGACACTTTGACCGTATCGCCGGCAGCAACGGAAACGTCCGTGTTTATTACTGCCAGAGCCAACGTGATCGTCATTGGCGCGATCGGCGCTCTGGCGACCGTGAGGGCAGTGGTCGAGGTTGTGAATCCCTTGTGCTGAACCTCGATCGAGTAAGTCCCGGGCGGAACCGCCGCCAAGCTGAATCTGCCCCATTTATCTGTCCTGGTATGTGACAGGACCCTCCCGCTTCCGAGCTTGAGTGTGACGATTGAGTCAGGGGCAGAGGCGCCACTGGGATCGAGAACAGTCCCCTCTATGGTAACGACATAGGCAGGATTCTGGGCCAGTGCGCTGCTGACCAGAATCACAGTCACAACAACTGGAGTTAAAGCGTACAGCCAGTGCTTAATCATGATCGGCAATATCTACCTCTCAGATCGCTTCCACTCGATTTAGCCGGAAGAACTCCCCGATCCAGTCGTCGCGCAGCCTCCAGATCCTCTAGCAGAAGCGCCGCACTCTCGTATCACGCTGTCTCATTTTGTGGCGACTGAGGCATGGTTTACTTTTCGAATTAACCTGTCCCTCTATGATGAGATGACTTCAGCGTTATTTCTTGGCCTTGGGCGGAGGCACTTTCCCGTCAGGTCCCAGAGAGACCTCTACCTTCTTGCCTCCTTTTTCTACCACGGCTTCGTATCCTGAAAAGACACCGTTTGTCGTGACCGATTCAAATCTGTCGACCTTGTTCTGCCCCAGACTCTTTTTTACTTCGGCCTGCACCGCGGGCGGAAGCGACTCAATATCAGCCTGCTCCTCGAGCTCCGTCACCTTGCCAGTGGTATCGATCAGCATGTCTCTGGAGCGGCCGTTTACCGTCGTTTCGATCTCATATACGGTCTTTCCACCTTCGTTCTCAGAGGAAATTCCAACGATCGTCGCGCCTTTGGTCTGCTCCTGGGCCGTTTTTTGAACCGCTGCGGGAAGATCCTTCATCTGTAATTTCTTCTCGCCCTCCTCTTTCTTGGCGCTTTCCTTTTTCGGCTGCGCTTTAGTTGTCGCCTGCTGTGCGAAAGCGGTTCCGAAGCACAACAGACAAAAACTCAGAACAAAGAGTATAAAGTTGCCTTTCTTGACTGACCTCATTTCAATTCTCCTATTCAAAGAGATGTGGTCGGGCGATCCCATCCGTCATGGTTCCGGCTTTTTCCTGCCGGATGGTCACCATTCGAGGCTGCCCTCCGCGTGTGTTCACCCGGCGTGCATGACCAGAATCCACGGATGCCTCCTCCTGATTCGCGCGGTCTACGATAACACACAACCATACGGATGCCACAGGTTACAGGACCAAAGATGAGAGAATGATGAGAGGCAATCCCAAGGTCAGTCGAAGCCTACGTCGCTTTCACGCCCACAAGCTCATTGCCAGGATACCGCGCACCCGAGGTTTGAGAGTACGCGATCGCGGAAGGCGGGGTCCTGGCGTCATCATTGCGCCTGAGGGATGCTACGCTTCCTCAGCTCTGTCAAAGCGCCGCTGCAGCCTGATTCTTCTCTAAGCGAAACCTGCGTATTTACGCTTCGTGCGCTGGAGGATGTGGTTCTGGGAAAGTTTACAAACAGGCAAACGCCCTTCACTTCGAGTCCATGCCACAGGTTCCCGCGGGATCTATGGAACGAGCATCGCAAGGGGTATCGGAACTGGAGAGGTATTTCGTGCCTGCGCCCGCGCACGACAATACGCCCGCTGAAATCTTGTTTTAGTCGGTCCAATGATCACTCATGGCCGAATCCCAGCATGCGATATCTGGACTATCGGTGATCTATTTTGTCACTTGGTTCTGAGCTTCCTTTTCCTTTGCGGTCAGCGATTCATGCGCTTCCTCGGACGCACTCTTGCCAGCCTGCTGGGCTGCAAGGTCCTTCGCCTTCTCCGAGAGCACTACGGTATCCGCCTGGGGCACAAGTTGCTGTGCAACCTGCTTCGCTACCGCTTTTGCATCAGATTGCGGGGTTTGGGTAGCCTGGGTGGCCTGAGGTGCTTCTACGGCATGCTGGCTTGCTGGGTTCACCTGCATATTTCACACATCCTCTCGATCGGTGGACAGAGTCCATTGATCGGAAATTAATTTTCGGTACTTATCCATCGGCAGATTTCGAATGTGCATTAGGCCAAATCCCTAACTTACTAGTAACGCGTCCTTCGCCAAAACTGCAGCCGCTTTGAAACGATTGACTTTCCTCACATTGGATCCGAAACTTCCAGACCATGATACTCACGATCCTGCGGCTTCTCTCTTGGACCCTGACCGCCCTCAGGGTGCGGTCTGAATTGGCACTCGAGAATCTCGCACTCCGTCAGCAGCTCGCGGTGCTCCATCGACAGCATCGGCGGCCGAGAATTTGCAAGTCGGATCGAGTCTTCTGGCTGCTGCTATCCCGATTCTGGGGAAATTGGAAAGAGACCCTGGTCATCGTCCGGCCCGAGACCGTTCTACGCTGGCATCGAAAACGCTTTGCCTCCTACTGGACCCGCCTATCGCGTAGGAGACGTCCCGGGCGGCCAGCAAAGGAACGGGAGATCCGGGAGCTGATTCGGAGAATGGCGAAATCTAACGTCTTATGGGGCGCACCGCGGGTACACGGCGAACTCCTGAAGCTGGGAATCGACATCTCGGAGAGGACTGTTTCTCGGTGGATGCCGAAGCGAAGGAAACCGCCTTCCCAAACCTGGAGAGCATTCCTGGATAACCATGTTGGCGACCTTGTGTCGATAGATTTCCTCACAGTGCCGACAGCCACGTTTCGCGTCCTGTTCGTCCTGATCGTGCTTGCGCATGATCGTCGCAGGATTGTGCACTTCAACGTGACGGAGCATCCGACGGCCGAGTGGACAGCATAGCAAATGGTCGAGGCGTTCTGCGATGGAGAATCGCCGCGTTACCTGGTCCGCGACCGAGATGGCGTGTACGGGGCGTGGTTCCGGGACCGGGTGAAGGCCCTCGACATCGAGGAAGTTGTCACTGCGCCTCGCTCTCCATGGCAGTCCCCGTATGTGGAGAGAGTGATCGGGACCCTGCGCCGGGAGTGCCTGGATCACGTCGTCGTACTCGGGGAAGCACACATGAGGCGAATCGTGCGGCGCTACGTGAGCTAATATCAAGGGGCCAGGACTCACTTGGCGTTGGAAAAAGATGCGCCGGAGCCTCGTTCCGTTCAGCCGCCTGAGGAGGGAAGAGTGATCGAGATCTCGGAAGTCGGCGGTCTTCACCACCGATACGAGAGACGCGCGGCGTAGTTTGCGTTGGTTCCGCCCGCGGTCTCGAAATCTCTATCCCATAAGGTCGCCATTCGCACACTGCACTTTCAACCATCCTCAGACGATACCGTGGCCATCTCCTGCCGGGAATCGGCGGCTCCTACATTTCGGTGCAGAACAAGTGGTTGAGCCCTGCGCAGGATGAGACAGTAGTGCAAGGCCAGTCCGGCATGCCGACGCATGAAGACCGGTCCGACAGGATATTGGCGATGGACAGGTTCGTACTTGAGAGATCATGTCAACTTCCCAGCCTCTCCGCCCTGGCAGGATTCTAGACCCCGCTCTACCTATTGACTGAATCCTTTACTCTGTCTTGTGTCTCCTTGCGAACCAAGCGGGTCTCCTTCCACGAGATTATTGCAACCAGCAGGACCCCGACGACCAGGCCCCAGCCCAGGCCATTGGTCAACCCGAGGCCGATTCCCAGTTCCCGCGGATTAAAATTGGCCGGGTCGCGGAGGGGCAACATCTGGCGGAAGAAGCCCGGTGCGACCTTCCCGAGGAACACCCCAATTGCAGTTCCAGCGGCCCCGAAGCCTAAGGCCGTCCCAACAACAGTTGCAAGTGCCTTCGTTATGTTCATCTTATCCTCCGAGTCTCGGACAGAGAACGTCCATGCTCCCTGCGCCGAGCTTCTCAGTGATCCGGTAGTGCAAAATGGTCTGGCCGATCTCGGACATGTCGGCCCCCGGTACGGCAAGTCAGGGCGTGATGCTGTGTGGTGGAGCCATTATATGCGAAAGCGGCTTTTTAAAGAAAGGGAAAGGCTTGCCGCCCTAATAGAAAGGCAGCAGAAGGAACGGATCAGACCCCGCAACCACGGTTGCTCATTGGCCCTTGTCTTCCGCTGAGGCTGAAATCGGGGACAGACGCAAGAGCCGCTCCGATGAGCGGCTCTTCCATTTGTATTAGGTAGAATGGAATCGAAATCGATCCATTCCGATCCCGTTCACCAGTCTGCTACTTTGGCGAAGACTTGGCCTTAGTGAATTTGGTCTCAAAGATCGGCGTCCACGTCTTACCATCCAAAGATATCTCCCGCTTTTCCACATCACTCGTGAAATCTGGGGCAAATACGACGGTTCCCTTCATCTTATACTGTTTGTCTCCCAGTGCCATGGTTCCAGAATAGGATACCGTGTTGGAGTCAATCGAGTAATTGACAGTCTCGACCCCTCCTTCACTGTCGAAGCCATTCCACGTGAACTTCTTGTTCACTGGGTCGTAGCCATCGATCTCAACCCACTGTGAGGGTCCAGAAGGTCCTTTCTCTTCCCCACGAAATTCCACAAAGAAACCGCCCAATATTGGGCGGACAGTGAACTTCCCGCTGAATTTTCCAGCAGGTCCGAGCGGAGTAGCTTTGCTTTCCCCTTCATAAGTCCAATCTCCGACCCAAATTCCCAGCTTCTTCTGCTCCGGTCCAGCTTTAGGAGCTGGAGCCTGCGCCCGGGCGGCTAATGCGAAAAGCAACGCTATCAAGCCAACCGCAATAACAGTTCGTTTCATAGATTGCTCCTTCAAAGTTTCAACATTGTGATTGAAGAGAACCAACCAACAGCTACGCACTGCCTGCCAATGACTTTCGGCGAATCCGTTCTAGATTCTGACCTCGCCGCGCAATAGGAACTTGGAGATGACCCGATGCTAAGCCCGATTCAAACGTAAGGTCAATAGCAATGCATCGCTGCGGAACGTTCATGCACGACAGCAGGCTTGGAAGGGCCTTCGCATCGACTGCCCTCCCGACCGATAACTCCCCTGGATCGCTCATGGAGCTACTGCACCTTGTTGGCATGACCCGCAACGCACTGCCAGCGTCCGTCGCGTTTTGCGAAGATGTCGGTATAGCGGTACGTTCCTCCCGTGTGCTTGCCGTTGAGAGTGCTCTTCTCCATCCGCAAACCATGGACAATTCCTGTTTCACCGAGTATCAACACTTTCATCTCGCCTGTGGTCGCAGACGCGACCTTGTATGCCCCGCCTCTCATGTTCGCCAGGAACTGTTTCTTAGGTGTGATCGCTCCAGCAACATTATTTGCATATTCAGCAGCGAGCATCTTGTCAAACGCCGCCCAGTCGTTTTTTGCGCTCGCTGCCGCCAACTCCCGCTCGATTTGGATGAGAGCCTGCTCCTCCACCCCCATGGGCATAGAGTCAGCTACGGGCAGGTCGCTAAGGTCAATTCCAACTTGCCAAATCGTGAGGCATTGTCATAGGCTACCGCTGTTGCGGAGCCAGCCACTGCGTATCAACGATATCTGCCTCCGCACGGAAAGGATCGTCATGGACAAGAGGATCATCGAACTCGCACTCGAAGCACTTCACAAGCATATGGCCGCAGTTGATGCCGAGATTCAATCAATCCGAGACCGGATAAAAGGCGGGATCTCTCCGAAAACCGTTAGCCCCGTTGCCCGGAATCGAGCAGGTAGAAGTGCTGCCCGACGCAAAGCTCAAAGCGAAATAATGAAGAAGTATTGGGCCGAGAAAAGGGCCCAAGCTTCAAAAGCACAAGCCGCTAAGAAGCCGAAGTCGGCAAAGCGGAGGTCTGGACCGCAGTCCGCAGCCGCCAGGAAGGCGGTGAGCAAGAGGATGAAGGCATACTGGAAGGCAAGAAAGGCCGCGGAGGCGAAGGCGGAAAAGAAGTCTGCTTGATTGCTTGCTGATCTGGACAGGAAGACGCCAGGAAACAGCGGGTGGGAGGCGGCTCACTCGGAAGTGCGGTATGAGGGTTGGGCCGTTGCCGGGCCACATGGTAATCCACCCTGGAAGGACCTGATGCCAACGGGGTTTTGTCAAGATGCCGACTCTCTGATCAGACGTACCACTTCAGGTCCATGTCAGTCTGCTTCTACATCGGCAACCACAAAACCATCATTACGGTGTGCGTGAATTACTGACCTGAATTCTGCGATGATCCTTTTCGTGTGTTCCTGGGAGGTCTTTGTCGGAACGGGGTGCGACAGGTTGGCACGAGGATTGAGAGTTTCGATCAGATCAGATTCGATGTTGTTCACAGCGGCACTGTCCAGATTATCAGGATCGGCCACCCATGCAATGTGGGTCGAGCCGGCTTTCTTCAAGGCGCGTGCCATCTGAAATTGGTATGCTTGCCACATAGCCCCATGGTTCTTCTTGCCAGCCTCTGTGAGTGTCTCTTCGGATACGTATGCCCGCCAGATGCAAGCCCGTTCGTCCTTCAGCTCTTCCAAGATTCGTGCGTGGAGGTGGGTTGTCATTCCGAATCCGGCCTTACCGAGATAAATATTTTGCCAAAGGCCATTACCTTCGTATCGACCCCAGAGGTAAAAACCCTGTTGGGGAGCAATGCCAGCGCATATTTCTCCTGCTTTTGATCCATAGCGCCAATGCTCTGGTGATCCAGATTTAAGTCCTTTATGATCGGGATCTGACTTAATGAATTCGTAAAGGGGCCGAAGAGATACTATATCGCTCTGCAATTTGGCATTCTCCTATATCCAAGTGGTGCGCTGGGAACATTGACACTTTTGCCCGGGAAAACCAGAAAGAACATGCCGCTGGAGTCGGTTCGGAGGGATTCGAGACTGTCCTGGCCCGAACACTCGGCGACATTATCATGACGTTCTGCGATGGCGGTTTGTCCCAAGTGGCAGCAAAATCCACGACGATCATGAAGTATGGGCAGTCAGGGTGATTGAAGGTGCCAAGGGCATCATGAAGCCGGCCTGTGTCGAGGGGTTCCTCGATCTCGTGGCGCATCATGCCAGGCTTGATGGCGGCGAAGTCGTTCAGGCATTGCTCAACCCAGCCGACGTAATCCTCGGTTGACGTGATCGCCGAGGTAGCGGACGCGGTAGCGAGCACCGCGACAATCCCTATCAGTCTGTATGCGCTTTTCAAAGATGCTTCCCGGTCCGAGAAAACGAAATCTCGTTCAATGCTGGTCCTGCCATCACAGGCGAGGTCGCGATTGGCATAAGTGTGAGACGCAAAAACACCGTGGCCAGGCTCAGCGCCTGACCTACCTCGAGGCTCTAGGGGGATTACTGCGGGTATTCTACGCCTGATGTATCAACGCGAGAAGAGGATTATTGAATCGGCGCTGCGCGTTGCTGGACGCCGACGCCCTTGACGAGCTGCACTTCGGAGATGGTTTGACCCTGCGCAACCTGACGCATCCCAGAGGAATCCAGATTACGGCCGATGCCGATTCTCATAGCGAATCTAGACGATCAACCCTTCGGGCGCTTGAAGTAGAAAGTGTTCGTGTACGATCTGGCTCCGAGCGATTCTGCACCTTCAAAAACCAATTCCCAGCCATCCTGTCCCAGTTTCGAAAAAGTCTTCGCTAGGCTATCGTAGTTTTTGCCACCCGGCACCTCTATCGATTCCCGCTTCTCCCCTTCGTCTGTGAAATAGACGATGGTTGCAGTCAAAGGTCCCTCCACCCCCTGGACTGACGAGGGCGTTCTATTAACATCGGTGACCACACAGTATTCATATTTCTGTGCCAAGGCTTGTTTGGCCTGGGCGGGATTTGATTGCCCTCCCGCATGTGCTGAGAGCATCAGGATCAGCATCGTGGCAACGACAACGGCAACTGTCACCAGAGTCAATCTCTTGATCATCATGGCGAGTCTCCTCAGAGAAAGAGGTGGGAAGCATTGATAACGTCGAAGGATCACTTCATTAGATCGCCCAGGCGGCGCTGGGGTTCAGAGACTTGGCTACATGCCGGCTGGGGCCCGGACAATCTCCCTCTGGCCCGCAGTTGTTATAGTAGAGCTGACCGTTGGCTGCAATTGAACAGACGGTGATGCAGATGACCAGTTTTGTCAGGATTTTCATGAGTCTCATTTTGCCATAATCGCATTGCAGTGCAGAATCACTGCCCCTGACGTCGGCGCTCCTCGGCCGGCCTAATAACTCTCACATCAACGATGAATCGTGCCATGTGGGCCAGGGTGCTCACAGTTTCAGTCAAATCCCGGTTTGTGGGCTTTTCAAAATCGAAGATGACCGGCACAAGATCCCGTCGAGGTCGGCATTCTCAAGCCAGTTTATTACTAGAGTGGCCATGCTGAGATCCGCCCCGCTGAGATCCGCTCTACTCAGATCTGCACTACGGAGGCCTGCCTCGCTGAGTTTCATCCCCGTCAGGTCTGGCCTGATATCGCGATTCTCCTCTCGCCACAAGTTCCAATCCGCAACGTCGTTTCTCTCAATAGCATCTTTCAACCGAGCAAGATGTTCTTCGTTCGCCATGACGATCTCCTCAGGATGACCGTTCCCGCGCATTATCGACCTGTGGCGCATTATTTTTGAAATAAAATCCCGACTTGCGAAACATTACGTGTGCGGAGGCTGCTTTGCGACAGATCGCCTGGCTCGAGCTTTACAAAGGACACTGGATGCTTGCTCACCGATGTGAAAGGCGAGTCTCCCAGCAGGCGCTGGGCTGACGAAAGAACTGCCCTGAAAGAGCTCGCTGAGGAAGGGTGGACAGTGGCGGGGCCGTATCCTAAGACGCTCGATTTGACACTGCCGCCGAGGCAGCGGTTTTACGGGTATGCCTTGATGCGAGCCGTTCATTGAGGCGAGGTGGGGAGCAGCAGGAGGCGAATGACTCATCCGTAGGATGACGAACTCGATTCGGCCAGCCGGGACCGACAGCCGGCGGTCTGACGCGGACAGCCGCGGAGAATGTACGAGCTCGACCTCACGCGGCGACGCTGTCCCCCCCTGGAGCGACCAACACGAATCGGCTGCCCTGACCGGGAGCGCTCTCCACCTCCATGTGGCCGCCCAGATAGCTCAAGCGCTCCCGTATGCTGAACAAGCCAAAGCCGCCAGTGCCGCTTTGGTAATCAATCCGTTCTGGCGCAAATCCAACTCCGGAGTCCGTCACCGTCACCTGGATCTTGCCTTCGTCAATGCGTGCAACCTCGACACGCGCTTGATCGACACCGGCATGCTTGACCACGTTGAAAAGCAGCTCGCGGACAGCCTCGAACAAAAACACACGCAAGAAATCGTCGGCGATCTCGAGGGTGTTCTCGATCTGAATGTCGACATTCAAGCCGTGCCGTTGTTTCACCTCGCGCTGCAACCATTGCAAGCCGGCGCCGAGACCTTGTTCGCGAAGCGCTGGCGGGCTGAGCTCGGACGTCAGCGTGCGGGAGGCTTGGATGGCCTCGTCCAGGGCCTCAACGATGTGACCAATAACCTGCTGCGATTCTTCCCAGGACTTGCGAGCCAAAACCGCCACGCCAAGTTTAGCGCCAACCAGCAACTGCTGAATGTGATCGTGAAGCACTTTGGCGAGCCTTTGGCGCTCTCGTTGCTCGGCTTTGACGAGCTCGGCGGCGAGGGCGCGCAACTGACCAGCTCGGTGCTCCGCATCCCGGCGGGCGCGGTCTCGGTCCACGTGGGCTCGCAAGGCAGTGATGCCAAACGCGAGGTCATCCGCAAATTCCGAAAGCAGGGAGGTCTGCGCCGCGCTAAAAGCATCGGGCTTGTCGGCGTAAATCGTGAGTGCGCCCAGAGCGTGGTTGCCCGATACCAAAGGCAAAGCGATGGACGATTGAAAGCCGTGTCTTGCAGCCTCTTCCCGCCAGGGAGCCAACTCCGGATCCGTGAGATAATTCCGGCCGAAACACACGGTGCGCAGGCGAATGCTGGTGCCGGTTGGTCCCCGGCCGCGCTCTTCGTCGGCCCACGTGATGCGGGCGCGCTCCAAGTATCGGCCTTCGCACCCAGCCGCACCCGCGAGACGAATCGTCTTGGCAGGATCACTTTCGGCGTAACCAACCCACGCCATGCGGTATCCGCCCAAATCGCAAATAATTCGACAAATCTCGTCGACGAGCTCCCGCTCGGTGGCGGCACGCACCAGCACTTGGTTGCATTCACTGGTCATCCGCAAGGTTTGATTTGCCTGCACAAGTTCGTGCTCAGCCTGACGCCGCGCGACCATACCTGCGAGCGCATTGGCAACCGCCAGCAGCAGTTCCTCCTCTTCGGCGCGGCGCTCATGCCCAGCTGCGAGATAGGTGCAGATCACGCCGATAGTCTCGCCTTCGAAGACGATCGGGACGCAATAGTGACCATGGTCCTTGATCTCCGAGTAGCGCGTGTCGTGGCAATCGTCAACGTGTGCACTAAATACCAGAGACTTCGACGCCGCGGCGCGGCCACACAAGCATTGTCCGAAAGGCACCGTTGCGCATGATCTGCGCACGGCATCGGTGAGGTTGCGTGCGGCCTTCATGCCCAGACGACTGCGGCTTTTTTCGACGAGAAAGACTGCGCCCTTGCTCTCGAGCGACAGCCACGGGATGGAGAGAATGCCATCCAGAGCTTTGTCCAATACTCGATCGAGAGGGACATCGAGGAGCGACATTTCGAGGGTTGACGCGATTACCTGCAGTGCGTCGCGCTTGCGTTTGATCTCGTCGTCGGTACGTTTGCGCTCCGTGATGTCCTTCACTACGTGCACGAAGGCTTCCATCTGTCGGTTCGGGCCGACGATGGGCCAGGCGGCAAGCTCAAAGGTGCGGCCATCCTGTTCATGGACTATGGTGGCGGGCTTGAGGGCTAGCGCCGCCTGCGTGCAGGGACATTCCGCGATGGGGACGCTGCTTCGATGCACGAGCTCGAAGCACTTCCGGCCGATGATCATCTCCCTCGGCATTCCCATTGCCACGCAGCCGGGCCTATTGATCTCGACGAACTCGTGGCTCTTCGAGATTACGCAGACGATGTCCGAGATCGCGTCGAAGGTGGCACTCCACCGGGCGGCCGAGAGGCGAAGTGCTTCCTCCGCCCGGGAGTGTTCCGCCTGCGTCTCGATGCGCCGCAGGGCGAACGCGATGTCGTCAGCCACTTCCCGGATCAGGTCGATCTCTTGGGAGTCCGAAGCCGCACCTCTCGGGAGCGACGCGAGCAACACGCCGTACACGGTCCCCTCGCTATCGAGCCGGATGGCCACTGTGTCTCGAGCCGCGGCGTAGTCCTCGTTGACCGGGCAGCCGCGGCAGGACTCGACGGCGTTCTCCCGCACGACTATATCGTGCTCAACGATGGCGCGGTGCATGCAGTCCGGAAGGTAACCGCTCTGCAGTATTTTCCGCAGCGAGCGTAGCTTGACTGAAGCGCCCGCATCCGCCGCATGCTTCACCTGGTCGCCATCGCAGATCACAATGCAGCAGGTGTCGAATCCCCGTGCCTCGACGAGCAACTCACAGGCCCTCCGGATGAGCAGCTGCGGGTCCCGCTCGCATGTGATGAGATGGTTGACGTTGTGGATTCCTCGCAGCACGGCGTTGAGATGGCCGACCCGTGCCTCGGCACGCTTGCGCGCGGTGATGTCCATCGAGAGGATCGTCACCCCTTCGGGAACGGGCTCGAACCTGAGCTCGAACCATGCCTTCGATCCGTCCGCGAGCGTACAATCATTCTCCATCTGCTGAGGCGACCGCTCCTCCATGCATTTTCGGAGGACGGAAAACATCGGCGTGTCCTCGATGCCAGGGTAGGCGTCCATCATGGTCCGGCCGAGGAGCTGTCCTCTAGTCGCACGCCCGTGGGAAGCTGCCGCATCATTGATGAATAGATAACGATAGTCGGGACCGACGACTTGGCAGCCCTCCAGGAGGTTGTCCAGTACGCTGCGCAGAAGCGTTTCCGGCGCTGTCGGTTGCGATCCGCTCATTCCTTCCCTCCTTTCTCCTAAAATGCCTGACCGACACGGTCATTCGCTTCATCGCGGCTCACTCACCCTGGGAGAGTCCGAACAAGCTGCGATTCCTGGGATCGAAGGATTGCGCCGGGGGTTGGGTCGGCTTCCGATATGGGGGTCTTATGTTAACTTCGGCCCGTCTGCCAAAATCCAAGGTCGGCCCAATTGATCACAAATGGGATTTTATACCCAAATGATGCTGCCGGGTATGAAGTTTTCAAACACGTCTCGTACCAGCACGGCGTAGATGGCCGTGCGGATGGCCTTGATCGTTGTGAGCATGACGAGCTGATGCTACCACCGGGTTGGTGATTGGGTCCAGCCATGGCGGGTCTTGCAAGCGAAAGGTGGCTGCTGCTTGCTTCTTTTCCGAGGCGATATCGACGGCGCTGAGTCTTGGATCGGACGTACAGCCTGGTGCGGTTCCTGCAATGAGGCGAGCGGGCGGAACCAACAGACCGTCACATTGGGGGCTGCGCGGCTGCAGCCTCTTCTTCCTGTTGATGCCGCCTTGCTTGAATCACTGCGGCCTGGTTTCCTGCCACCTCGGCGGTGGCCATGGTCATCAGGCCACGTCCATATCCTTTGAGCTGGTTATGCCAGCGGATCTGCCCAGTACTTGTGTCGATGCAATATATTTCACCGCGCGTGGAAGCATAGATACTCCCGCCGGCCACGACCACGTTGACGAAGTCACCGCCAGTGAGATGTGTGTGCCAGGACAGGTTGCCTGTCGCTTGCTCGATTGCCACAACGCTTCCTTGGATTCCCGCAAAAATCAGACCTTTGGGGGACCCCTTGGGTTCAGAACCTGCCTGGCGCTGCTCTTGCCTAGCCTGGATGCCGGCCGGAACAGCGAGCAGACTGCCTAACGCAATGATCCTCCGCAGAAACGGCCGTCTTCCACGTAGGCTTCCATCTGGTTGCATGATTGTCTCCTCAGAAAAACGTCTAACAATCATGATGTGCCGGGCCACTGACTTGGTTCATTTTTCCAAGCCTGACCGCAGCCAAATGGGCGGCGGCACGGGTGCGGGGGCTGGCCGATGAGCATGATGTTATCGCCAGTTCAAATCTGCCTCGGCCTGCCTTCAAGAGCGCCTCCGATTGCCTCGTCAATGCCAGACAGGGACGATCCTTGCGTTTGGTAAGCAGGAACATCAAGCACCCGACTCACCTAGAAGTGTGCCGACATCTTGTATCCTGCACCATCGTAATGCCTTATAATCCGCGCCAGATCTGGGTCCGAAGCTCGAAGTTATCATGACACCCGATATCGGAAGCCGAAGAACGATCCCCAGGTGGGCTTGGTGGGTCGCAGAGGCAGCTTGTTTCGACTATCCGTCACATGATGGGGGGACCTGTGCAAAATTGAACATCTTTCATGGCGGAAATGGAGGATCATAAAGATATGACAGATACAGGTGAAAGACGAGAGATCACTGCACGCGCGAATGCGAAGGAAGCGGAAACCGTTCGGCAGACTCAGAAGCTGGTGTCGAAAACTAAACAGCTCTCCGCAAGCAAGCATGCGAAAAGACAGGTGCGAAGAGCCAGAGCACTGAAGGGCCGGTCTCGCGAACGAACAGTGTGATGCCCGGTTTGGTCGGGCGAAGGTGAAGAACCGCGCGAAACTGAATAGCACTGTCGCGACCAATACGCCCCATCCGACTGTTGGGGAAACTCATCTTATGATGTGCCATTGTTTGGCACTTGATTCTGATGTTCTGGGGAGGGGTCCATGGCGAAATGTAAATTGCGGAATGACGAGGCTAAGATCAATGAACTTGAAGGCTATTCGGAGGAAATAGCTTCTGACAGCGCCGGGCAATCGGGTGATGACCAGGGGCTTTCGCAAATTGCGCAGGTTGACGAGGAGAGCGTCAGAGAACTCGTCGAGACGGACCAGGCATACGAGGCTGAGGCCGTGGAGGGTGTCGAGGATGCTGGCAACCACCCCGAGAGGCCCGTACACACGCATGAGGACAAGGGCCGGTAGCTGACATTCCGCCTGAGCGAGAATCGGAATTCGTGCTATGGCCTGACTCGGCCGACCCGGAGGTCCGATTATAGCAGTGCAAATCGCATTCCGTCAGCCGGCCAGTTTGCGCAAGGCAACACCGGCGGGCCCTCCGCGAGGCTCCAGGAGCAGCGCCGGTCCCCGCAACCAAGTAGTTTCCCAACTGGCAGTCTCACTTCAGAAACTTTCTGTCGAAGATTCCCCGCCTGTGCCGGTTGTCACAGGACGTGCCACAGACAGGACGGGGGATTTGTCTGCCCTGCAATTCCTGTCTGGGCACAGAATCCTACCGAAGAAACTCACATCAGTGATTTAAGGGCGGGGCAGTTAACAGAGGGCCCGGATTGTAGACGAGCAGACGCCTTGGCGCGGACCTTGGTCGAATGCGCGGCGAGTCAGTACTAGCAACCATCGGCACAGTGCCGTTTTCCAAGAATCTAAGATCGAGGCGTTCCGGCGCTGTGGAAGATATTCCTTGGTGGGCATTATTCGTGAGGTCATTAACTGGAATGGGGTTGGCGTTTTTGTGCGTCGCGCAAGGAACGGAATACATACTCCTTGGTGAAGCCGCAGGGTAAGGAATTCTTACATTACAGAGAAATTACTTTTTGGATTCGATGCGGGTGGTGATTGTCCCGGATATCGGGATAGACATGGTTCCCCCCGGCCCGCCATCCGCCTGGATCGTGCCCGAAATCTGCTGTGTATATTGTCCACCAACGGTCCACCCGCTTGCTTCATCGATTTCCAGTTGTCCCTTGCTTTCACCAGAGAGGGCATAGCTCATCGTCATCGGGCCAAGCTGCATGGGTTTGCCCGCCGGATTGGTGCTGATCTTCGACACGACCTCGATCACCGCGATGCCGGCTTTGCGATCCTTGAGGGTGAGTGTGCTCTCCAGACTCAGGGGATAAGGACGGGCGACTGTCATCTTCTTGACCCAGGAGTCACCGATATCCACGGGGCCATCCGGAAATTTTGCTCCGATGGCCTGTTCCATAGCTTCCCTGAGGGCATCGGCTCCGAACTGCTCCTTGAGCTGCTGCTCCACGGTCCCCCGCATCGACTCGTCCGGCACTTCGAGATTTTTGATGATCTTTTCATAGATCGCTTCGACACCTTGAACATCCGAGACATGGCCCGTCGGGCTGACTCGCATTGAGAAACTCTGGCCCACCAGACCCGCAAAGTGCTTGACCAGCGGAGAAAGGGTGGTCGAAGGCTTGGTTGAGTCATAATCCATGCTGAAACCTTGCATAGACATCGTCATTTTCACGGTGTTGTAGGTGACTTTGCAGGTCGCGGTGCCATCATCGCCGACCTGCTGAACTTCGAAGGTGTATCCCAATCCGTTAGTCGCAAGGGTGCTCATCTCCTGGCCCATAATCGTCTGTGTGAGATTCGATTCGATGGTGGTCAAGAGATTGAAAGTCTGCCCCGTCTTGAAGTGCAATCCAAGTGTTATCTTGTCTGGAACGGCGGCAGGCATGGCCATGCCGACTTGTAGTAACGATGCTGCAACGACCAGCGCGATGTGTCCGCCCACAATCCACTTGTGCCTTGCCATGACAAGCCTCCCCTGAAAATTCCGCGTGATATTGATGGTCCCAACCGATCCGCGATTCGAGCGATCCGTTTATTCTAATGGATGAGCCCTGGTTTGACAGGAGAATAATTGCGTCGGTGTTCGTGCCCGGTCATGGGCACGCCTCCATTCGAATGACGGGAAATCGCGTCTGAGGCTGGGTGAAGCATAGCATTGGCGGAGCTTGGAGTTGAGTTGAAATCTCCGGGCGACAGGGGCCAGCAGCAAGGGAAGACATCGACGGAGGGCAGCACATGGGAAGGCAGGCTTAGGTGCCAAGGATCAGAGCCAGGCAGGTCACAGCTTGGTGTGCGAGGACCAGCAAAGGTTTGGTTCCGGGTTGACCCGGGATCCCGCCTCCTGCAAATCTCAACTGACGAGTGAGGGTGTGAGAATTCGGTCTTGGAACTGGGGCACCTGGGAGTTACGTGAGGAGAGAGGAGATTGCAGGTTTATCCGAACGGCCTCAGCGTCACACGATGCCTGCTTTATGTGACTTCCCCGCCAGAGTATCGGCGTCAATCGCGCTAATCTGTTCATTGGGGGCCGGAATCGTGGCCGGCTTGCTGTACTACGGGCGCTTGGTTGGGGCGTTGATTGGTGTGTGGCTGCGGTCTTTGGGGGCTGCGCTCGTTGGTACCGGTGTGCGAAATTGCCGATCCCTGTAGGTTCGCGGCGCGGCGAAACGGGGCCAGCCGGACCGGAACGAGGCCCGGTCAACCCGGGGGTGGGAGGTGGGAGTACAACGCTGTACGAATGCTGCCCCCCATGGGCAGGAACCCGGAGGAAACCACACGCCAGTGAAGATATCACACAGATGGCGGGGCACTTCCCCGCATGTTAGCGTTTCCCGAGCATCCATGCCAGGCCTCCCACGATGAGTGACACAACTGCGAACTGCACCATCAGCATCCCGACGTCAACGGATCCAAGCGCCGGCGGGGTCCAGATCGGCTGGTATCCGACCGCTCTGGTTATCATCACCGTCCCGCCACTGTAATCAGGACTGGGAAACATCTGTGTCCAGGGAGGGACCAGAATCATGAAGATAGCTATGACGATACCAGGCCGCACTGAACTCGTGGCCCTGGGCACAACGCCATTGCAGTTTCTGATCTTTGTTGACGTAGCTTGTGGAAAGCAACTTCCCGCCCTTGGACTGAGCGAGCGCCCGCAATTCGCCGATGTCGGTCCGGCGGGATTCTGCGTTCTTTTCAATCCCACACACGGGACACCAGGCCTGATGGTTTCTGATGTGCTTGAGGGGTGCCTCCCAGACATGACCCCGTTCGCACTGCCACTGAAGGCTGGTGTTGGTATTCTCATAGCGATCTGACAGGCACTTCCCGCCTCGCTCTTCAGCGGCTGCTCTCGCTACTTCAATCGTCAACTTCTGCGTCTTCATATTCTCCCTTTCTCAACGTGTTCTTTGGAACTGCAACTCAGACTATCGACTCTGACCTCGCAATCACTGGTGGCGCTCGCTGCATCAGGTCCCTCCTTTGTGCCGGATCAATTGCTCACAGACCAATGGAGAGTGCTTCATCACGCTCTCGTCTTGACTGATGGTGGCGATCTCGAGACGCATCCCCCTGATGTTGTGATGAAATCTGTGCGCATCCAACGTCTCCTTTGCCGTAGTTCCCTACCCTGACGACGACCGTGTTAAGTGGTGCCAAGCTCGTGGTGGAGGGCGCGGTTCTTGGTGCGAACCTGCCTTCCTCATTGTGTTGTTCCTCATTTCGATCACCTCATCCACTTTTGATTTATATACTGCAAGGCTTGCTGTTGTCAATAAGAATCTGGGTGTTTCGATCCAGAAACAGTTGACCCGGCATCAAGCCTTGCTGTATCCTCATGCGCATGCAGAAATGTCCACACTGCGGGAAACGCATTCCCGATGAAGTAGTGACGGCGTGGTCCGGAAGGATTGGCGGGAAGAAGACTGCCCGGCGGGGACCGGATTATTTCCGCAAGATCGCGGGTATGCGAAAGACGCGAGGAGGAGGAAGGCCTCGAAAGAAAGAGCCCATTGAGGACTGATCGCTAATTAATGCAGACGACATGGCATTAGACAGGAGGTCGTTGCGGATGCTGAAGGCAGAGGAATCTAGGCAATGCCTCATTCTCAATCCACCATCGCTCCTGTCGAACATCATGGTGTCGCCACTACGTAGCTTTTAATGGCGGATAGTGCGGATACAGCGTATACCGAGTCTAATTAAGTCAATGAGTTGTGCTAGCTCAATGACATGTGGTGTTTCGATTCCCGCCACCTCCACCATATGGCCAGCATCGGACTGCATGCCGGCAATCCGGTGGCAGGGGAAAACGGGCAGGTCGGTTACACGCCGGAAAACCCGGAATCCTGCCACGACCGGTCCAATAGCGACGCAGGCACTCCAGTCTCCATTCCAACTCCCTTTTTCTATAGACACAGTGGCTTCGCAAGTCTCATAACATGATCGAACCTAATGCTGTTAACTTAAGGGGAGATTCATCCTCGAGCAGAAATCAGACAGCCACGAATTTCACGAATTCCACGAAAATGCCCTAAAGAGCCGGCTGACAGATGGAAGATTTCGTGAAATTCGTGAAATTCGTGGCGGCTTCTTGAATGTTCGCCTAAGTTAGCAGCAATGGGTTGGACTCGGATTTGTGGATCATTTCAGGAGGCAGGATGGCTCCGGATTCAATGCCGAAGATTCTCATTGCCGATGATCAGCCCGACGTGATCACGGCGTTGCGCATGCTGCTCAAAGGGGAAGGCTACCAATCCGAGAGCGCGACCTCGCCGGCCGGCGTGTTGCAGGCGATCGAGGCGCGTGATTTCGACGTTCTTCTCATGGACCTGAACTACGCTCGCGACACCACATCCGGCGGCGAGGGCCTCGACCTCCTTTCGCGCATTCAACAACTGGACGGCGGACTTCCCGTCGTGGTCATGACCGCATGGGGCAGCGTCGAGCTGGCCGTGGAAGCCATGCGCCGGGGAGCCCGGGATTTCGTGCAGAAACCCTGGGATAATTCCCGGCTGCTGGCGATCCTGAGGAATCAGATCGAGCTCGGACAGGCGCTACGCAAGGGGCAGCGGCTCGAAGCCGAAAACCGCCTGCTGCGCAATGAATCACGTCCAAAGCTGATTGCGGGTTCCGTGGTCATGAAGCCGATCCTGGAGTTGATCGCGCGCGTGGGTCCCTCGGATGCCAATGTGCTCATCACCGGAGAGCACGGCACAGGCAAGGCGGTCGTAGCTCAGGCCCTACACTTGGTGTCCCGGCGCTCGGGAAAACCTGTCGTCACGATTAACGCCGCGGGACTTTCGGAAGGAGTCTTCGAAAGCGAGCTTTTCGGCCACGTGCGCGGCGCCTTCACCGACGCCAAGGCTGACCGTGTCGGCAGATTCGAGCTCGCCGAAGGCAGCACTCTGTTCCTCGACGAGATCGCAAACATGCCGCTGAGCCTTCAGGCCAAACTCCTGCGTGTCCTCGAACTAGGGGAGTATGAGCGTGTCGGATCCTCCAAAACGAGGAGGGCCGATGTGAGAATCCTGAGTGCCACCAACGCGGACCTGAATGAGGAAGTTCAGACAGGGAGGTTCCGGCAGGACTTGCTCTATCGCCTGAATACGATTGAGATCCACCTTCCTCCTCTAAGGGAGCGAGGAAACGACATCCTGCTTTTGGCCGAACATTTCCTGCGCCAGCACGCCGCCCGCTACCGGAAGGCCCTCAGCGGATTCGATGAGGCGGCCCGGGAAATGCTCTCCAGACACCCTTGGCCCGGAAATGTACGCGAACTCGATCATGTCGTGGAGCGGAGCGTGCTGATGGCCGAAGGCAACCTCGTGCGCTCCACTCATCTCTGGCTCAAACCCGAATCGCCGGGCACAGCCCGCATCGAAGACATGAGCCTTGAGGATGTCGAGTGCTTCCTGATCCGCAAAGCTCTGGCGCGCTACGGCGGCAATGTCAGCCGCGCGGCTGATGCCCTGGGTCTGAGTCGCAGCGCGCTGTATCGCAGGCTCCAACGGTACGGCCTTTGAAGGACGCAGCCACGTCGATGACTCAGTCATTGAACAACCTCGCCTCCGCTTCATCGGGCGACGAGCGCGAACGCAATTCTGGCGGAAGTCGGTCTGAGGCTCGACCAGAGTCCGGATCGCCGAGGCGCCGCCTCCACATGAGGCACGATGCGAGAATTGTCATCATGGCACTGGCAGCCGGGATTCCAGCCGTGGTTGCAGCCATGCTTTTTCTGTGGTTCGGAGATCACACCTCCAAGGTCCAGTGGACACTCACCATCCTGATTCTCAGCTTCTGGTTTGGATTCTCGTTCGCGTTACGCACACGTGTGGTGCGGCCGCTGCAGACCATCTCGAACCTGCTGGCTGCAGTGAGGGAAGGTGATTTCTCAATTCGTGCCCGAGGATATGACCGGGCCGACACACTCGGAGATGTGATGGCGGAGGTCAACGCGCTCGGCGCGACCCTCCAGGAACAACGCTTTGGCGCCGTGGAGGCAACAGCCCTCCTCGGCAAAGTCGTCGAGGAGATCGACGTCGCCCTGTTCACCTTCGATAGCAACAGAAACCTGCGGCTCGTCAACCGCGCCGGGGAACGACTGCTGGCTCAGCCATCGGAAAGACTTGTCGGACACAGCGCCGCCGATTTGGGTCTGGCAGATTGCCTGGAAGCAGAGGAGTCCAGGCTGCTGGATCTTTCTTTCCCGGGAGGCAGTGGCCGCTGGGAGTTGCGCCGCACCACCTTCCGGCAGGACGGCTTGCCTCATCAACTGCTGGTGCTGTCGGATCTGACCCGTGCCCTGCGTGAGGAGGAAAGACAGGTCTGGAAGCGTTTGATTCGTGTACTCGGCCATGAACTCAATAATTCTCTCGCGCCGATCCGCTCGATTGCCGCCAGCCTCGACAGCCTTCTGGCACGCAACCCGCGCCCGGAGGACTGGCAGGAGGACATGCACAGGGGGCTGGCGATCATCACCAACCGCGGGGAAGCCCTTAGCCGCTTCATGGATGGGTACTCACGCCTCACCCGGTTACCTCAGCCATCACGCCAGCCCTTGGATGTGCGCACGTGGGTTCGGCGCGTTGCCGGATTGGAAACGCGCATAGCAGTGACCCTCGCGGAAGGCCCCGAAATCGTAATTGATGCGGACGGGGACCAACTGGATCAGCTCCTCATCAATCTTGTACGCAATGGCGCAGATTCTGCCCTGGCAGTGGCGGGCGGTGTGACCGTAGGATGGCGCCGGTCGGGCGATCAGCTCGAAGTCTGGGTGGAAGATGAAGGCCAGGGCCTTCCGGATACCGGAAACCTTTTCGTTCCTTTTTTTACTACAAAGCCGCAGGGTTCTGGCATCGGACTCGTTTTGAGCCGTCAGATCGCCGAGGCTCATGGCGGCTCCCTCACGTTATTCAACCGGCAAGGCGCGCGCGGCTGCCGTGCCGAGTTGCGTTTACCCATTCCTGCAACCTCTGCCCCTCTGAAGCAGCCAGGGCTTTAACCCCGAAGGGATTCAGCAGCTGGAGCCCAGCGCGCGAGCCCATAAGCGATAATTCAAGCCGCTCCCCCCACGTGGACCTGGACCTAGACTTGAGTGTTACTGTGCTCGACACATTTTCGAGGGCTTCAAGCTCGCGAGGATTTACGTCGGGTCTAGCCTGTGACTCCTGGTGTCAAACCAGATGCCTGAGAGCCTGCGCAAAGACGTCTTCCACGGAGATGTTGTCCATGCAGGTGTGCAAAGCAACTCCATTGTCTGCGCGCTCGCACGGAAGACATCCAAGGTTGTTCCAGAGGACGCTGACGTGGGCTCCAAGCGGCGCCCAGTGCCGCGGCGCCGTCGGACCGAACAAGACGACGCTGTGGATGGTCATCGCAGCTGCAAGGTGGGCTATGCCGGAGTCGTTCCCTATATAAACCCGCGCCTGCCGCAGCACCGCCGCAAGCAATCGCAACGGAAGAGATACCAGAATCGCGCCAGGAGACAATTCCGCCGCGAGGGCTCGTCCCAACCCGGGTTCAGCAGGACCTTCCAAGACCAGCAGCGTGCCGTAAGGGAGCAGGCATCGAGCCAACTCCAGAAACTTCTTCTGGGGCCAGCGCTTCTGGATGCTGCCCGCACCCGGGTGCAGAGCGATAAGGGGGATGCCTTCCCTCCAGCCTTGCCGGTGAAGCCATTCGTCTGCCGTCCGGCAATCGTCAGGATCGACCACGATTTCCGCCACCGGCAAGGACTTGGGGGTTTGGAACCAGGAATCAAGACTATCGGCAAAAATTCGTGACACATGGCGGCACTCGTCCGGGCCGGGCTTCCAGGGCGCCACGATCACGGTTGGATGGAGCGTCGAGAGCTTCGTCGCATATGATTCGCACGCATGTCCCGTCCATGAAAGGATGCGATCATAAGAAAGCCAGAGCTTCTTTTCCTCATCGGAAAGAGTGGCCGAGGTATAAAGACGATAAATAGGAAGGGTCGACAGGGATCGAATCTGGGAGACGTACGCGGACGCGACTGCCGAAGCAAAATCTGTATTGGCAGCGAGTGTGATGCCGGCGCCGCGGAATCGATCGCGCAGGATTTTCATCGCCGGCAGCGACAGGATGATGTCTCCCAGAGCGCCGGGGTGCAGAACCAGGATTTCCACTACTCGATGATCATGGCATTTAAGCTGTTCTGATTTGCGATGCTGACCTGAGCCGCGACGTTGGCTGCAATCGCGCCGAATGCCCTCCCCGCGGGCGATCCTGGATCCGCCAGCACAATCGGCTTGCCTTTGTCTCCGCCCTCACGGATGCCCATGGACAGCGGCACCTCTCCCAGGAACGGAACGTCGTATTTCCGCGCCGTAACCTCGCCCCCGCCGTGATTGAAGATGTGCGTGCGCGTCGCGCATTTTGGGCACTCGAAATACGACATGTTTTCCACGATGCCCAAGATCTCCACCCGCACCTGGCGGAACATCACGATCGCCTTCCTGGCATCCTGCAGCGCCACGTCTTGAGGAGTAGTGACGACTACGGCACCCATCAGGGGGACGGTCTGCGTCAGCGACAATTGAACGTCCCCTGTGCCCGGCGGCAAATCGACCAGCAGATAGTCGAGTTCACCCCAATCCACCTGGCGGACGAATTGCTGGATGACACTGTGAAGCATAGGCCCTCGCCAGATCATGGGAGTGTCCTCTCCCGCGAGAAAACCCATCGACATGACTTTGACGCCAAAACTGGAGAGCGGCTGTATGCGATCCTTCACCGCATACGGCTGGCCGGTGATGCCGATCATCATTGGGATGTTCGGGCCGTAAACATCTGCGTCCAGGAGACCCACTCTTGCACCTGCATTGGCCAGGGCCACTGCCAGGTTGACCGTGACCGTGCTCTTCCCCACCCCACCCTTGCCGCTGCCGACAGCAACGATGTTCTTGACTCCTTCGATGTTCTGTTTGCCGGCAGGCCGCTTGCTCGCTGTGACGCTCGACGACATGCGGATCTCAACATCTCGAATGCCAGGGACCGTCAGCACCGCATCGCGCGCCTGCTGCTCCATCTGCTCTTTAACCGGGCAGGCAGGCGTTGTCAGTTCAATGGTAAAAGAGGCTCGTCCCTTGTCAATCTTCAGATCTTTTACGAACTCCAGAGCGACGATGTCCTTGTGCAAATCCGGATCTTTGACGTTGCGTAGCGCGTCAAGAACCGACTGTTCGAGAGGCGCGAGATTCCGATGTTCTGATTGATCTTTCATAGCCGTGAAAATATAGGCTGCGCGGGCCGCTCTGTCAACCGAGGGACAAAATCAGATGACTGTAGAGGAGGGACCTGTGGAGGTGTCTCAAAACCGAGAATCACCGTGCGCCGTCAAGTGGGTTCGGGCTTTAGCCCGGACACGCAGCAGTAAGCAGACACCATTGGCTGTACCTCTGCATTACTGATCGATAATCAGTTGTGGGCATTATTCGCATTCTTCGAATAACCTCCGCGTCCGGGCTGAAGCCCGGACCCACATGAAGGCAACGCATCGATGACCCGCAGTTTTGAGAAAGCCGCCTGTGCCCGCCCGTTTTTCTCGTCGGGTATCCTAACGGGCGCCCACAGCTGGCGCCCCTTTGGCAAGGGTAAACGAAGACATCCTTCGCAACCTGTTGCGATCTACTTTTTGATGAGATAGAGAATCAACGTAAGGACGAGACTGATCAGAATGCAGGTCACGATGGGAAAGTAGAACTGAAAACTGCCCCGCTTAATCAGTATGTCCCCCGGCAGGTGGCTAAGTCTGAGCCAGGAGAAAAAGTCCGAATAGCTGACGACCAGTCCAAGAACAACGAGCGCGACTCCGATGACGATAAGAAGACGTCCCATCGTAACCATTCTCGAACTAGGTTAGGGCCTGGGCGTAAGGCCTCTGGCCGTCCCTTCCAAGTTTCACTAGGGGAAGTCTCGGAGAGGACGCCGGAAGCCCGAACGCCCTTGGGAATGGTCCGCACGAACTCAATTGCAGGTCTCGAGCCGGTTAAAGAAATACCCGGTCTCAAAGGCGGCCGTATCCGGAGCGTCGGAACCATGAGTCGTGTTGCGCTCGATCGAGATGCCAAACTCCTTGCGAAGTGTTCCCGAAGCGGCTTTGGCGGGATCGGTCGCGCCCATGAGCTCACGCCATCGTCCGATCGCCCCTTCACCCGACAAGACCATCAGAACGACCGGACCTTCGGACATGAACGTAGTCAGGCCGTCGAAAAACGGCCTGGCCGAGTGCACGGCGTAGAACCCCTCTGCCTGCTTCTTGGACAGGTGCATCATCTTCAATGCCTTGACAGTCAACCCATGTTGCTCGACGCGCCGGATGATCTCGCCAATCAGGTTGCGGGCGACCCCGTCCGGTTTAATAATCGCCAGGGTCTGTTCGATCATCTGCTCTCCTTCAGCGCATTCGCGACAGCCTCGCCGATGTCCGCGGGACTGGTCACCACATGAATACCCGCGCTCTTCATGGCGGCCATTTTTTCGGCCGCTGTACCCTTGCCGCCCGAAATGATGGCGCCGGCATGTCCCATCCTGCGTCCCGGAGGCGCGGTTTGACCTGCGATGAATCCGACCACCGGCTTTTTCATGTGCTGCTTGATATAGCCGGCCGCCTCTTCTTCCGCTGCGCCGCCGATTTCGCCGACCATGACGACTGCATGCGTGTCCGGGTCGGCGTTGAACAGTTTGATAGCATCGATAAAGTTGGTACCTATGATCGGATCCCCTCCGATCCCGATACACGTCGACTGGCCGAGCCCCCGGCCCGTCAGCTGTCCGACTCCTTCATAGGTCAAGGTCCCGCTGCGGGAGACAAGGCCGACATTCCCTTCTTTGAAGATCCTGCCGGGCATGATGCCGATCTTGCATTTGCCAGGGCTGATAATCCCTGGACAATTAGGCCCGATCAACCTGCTCTTGGAACGCGCGAGCATTGCCGAGACGCGCACCATGTCCAGAGTAGGAATCCCCTCGGTGATGCAAACGATCAGAGGAACTTCGGCGGCGATGGATTCCATAATCGCGTCCGCGGCGAATGGAGGCGGAACGAAGATCACGGACGCATTGGCGCCCTCTTTCGCGACCGCATCCGCCACCGAATTGAATACTGGAGTATTCTCATGCGTCGTGCCGCCCTTGCCGGGGGTCACGCCTGCAACTACTTTGGTGCCATAGGCAATGCACTGCTGGGTATGAAATGATCCTTCGCGCCCCGTAATGCCCTGCACTGCCAAACGAGTGTTCTTATCAACAAGTATAGACAAGGCAATCCTCCTTATTTAGCCAATGCAACGACTTTTTGCGCAGCGTCCTTCATGCCTTCGGCAACCGTGAACTTGAGCCCGGAGGTCTTGAGAATCTCCTGCCCGCGTTCGACGTTCGTTCCTTCCAGCCGAACCACGATCGGAACCGTGATACCCATGGAGCGAGCTGCTTCCACGACACCACTGGCGACGATGTCGCAGCGCATGATGCCGCCGAATATGTTGATGAGGACTGCTTTGACGTTCTTGTCGCCCAGCAGAATCTGGAAAGCATTGCGAATCATTTCGGTCGTGGCACTTCCACCGACGTCCAGGAAATTGGCAGGACTGCCGCCCGAGAGCTTTATGATGTCCATCGTGGCCATGGCCAGGCCCGCGCCGTTCACCATGCAAGCGATGTTCCCATCGAGGCGGATGTAATTGATGCCGTAACGAGACGCCTGGATTTCCAACGCATCCTCTTCGTTATAATCGCGCAGCTCCAGCAACTCCTTGTGCCGATAGAGGGCGTTATCGTCGAAGTTGATCTTGGCATCCAGCGCGAGCAGTCTGCCGTCCTCTGTGAGCAGGAACGGATTGATTTCAACCAGCGAGGCATCCGTGGCCTCAAACGCCTTGTAAAGCGCTGCCATGATTTTGGTCGCCGGCCCGAGCAACTCGCCGGTCAGGCCGAGTCCGAACGCCAGGCGGCGCGCATTGTAGGGCTGAAAACCCACTGCAGGATCGATGTATTCTTTGTGGATCAGGTGGGGCGTTTCCGCGGCGACCTTTTCGATGTCCATGCCTCCTTCGGTCGATGTCATAAAAACGGGGCGGTGGCTGGCCCGATCGATGACGATGCCGAGGTAATATTCCTTCTTGATGCGCATACCCTCTTCGATCAGTACCCTCCTGACCTTGCGGCCTTCGGGTCCGGTCTGATGAGTCACCAGGGTCATGCCGATAATCTCGTGAGCAAGCTTCTCGGCTTCCGCCGGGTTCGCGGCAAGCTTGACGCCGCCGCCTTTACCCCGGCCCCCCGCGTGGATCTGCGCCTTTACAACGACCGTTCCGCCCAGGCGGCCGGCAATGTCGTAGACCTCGTAAGGATTGGACGCAACCTCGCCGCGGGGAATCGGAACGCCGAACTGAGCCAGTATCTTCTTTGCTTGGTATTCGTGTATCTTCACGTGACTTCCCCTTCCCCGAACTTCCCTACGATGCCCAGGGATTCATCAGTGGATAAATGAAGAGTGCATTCGATGGAGCCCGTAGGGTGGCCCCAGGAAAACTGATTATTCTATTTCACGATTATGTGCCAGGCAATGGAAAACCATTAACGGCCGGCAATCAGCTCGCAGATCATGGGATTCGCGACAGAGGCATAACGCAACCGGGAAACGAATACTGCTGGCGTCACCCTTCTATGGGCAACCAAGTCTTCGATCAAAAATATCCGCGGACAAGTGAGGGTTTGTTCTGCTTGGATGTAAATCGCCACGTGATTCTCCGGCCGGGGCACGGGAGAATCTGCACGTAACTCCCAGCGACGAAACTTCGAGAGCACAGGAGCAAGCCGCTCGCAGGTATAGCTCATCAGGTGGTGGCTCTGCTCTGCTGTGACATGCCGACGAGTCAACGGATATCCTGAGGAGCGGCCAAGATCTCTTCTGCTGCCTGTTTCAGTTCTGGCAAACTGTGCTCTACGGCTGTCCAGACGATTTCGAGATTCACACCAAAGTACTCGTGAATCATCTTGTCTCGCATTGCCGCAATCTCCCTCCACTGAATATCGACCCGCGTGGCCTTCGCGGCCGGCGACAGCTGCTTTACGGCCTCGCCGATCACCTCGAGCTTCCTGATGACTGCATCCTGCCGCATACGCTCGCAGATGAAGGCTGCGTACCCGGAAGCGGTATATTTCTCAATATCCTCGATCGCTTCCACGATATGGCGCAGGTAGATCCGATCATCTTTCACAAGGGCCTCGCCTCAGTCAGAATCGTTTCTCGCAAATGAGGATTGACTCCGCCCTCGGTCAGGAGGTCAACCTTGCGGCCGAGGAGCTCCTCCAGATCAAGCCAGAGGCCAACGACATCCAGCAGGCTGCGTCCGGATTCGACGTCCACGAGGAGGTCGATATCGCTATCCGCTCTAGCTTCGCCCCGAGCGACCGAACCAAACACGCGCACATTGCGCGCGCCTCTGGATGCCGCCAATCGCAAAATCTCATCTCGCTTTTCCGCGAGTAATCGTTCGATGGTCATGAAATCTCTCGGGTCATTACCAGTTCATTCTACTTCATAAACGACGCGACAGGCGCCACATTTCCGGATTCCTTGGCTTCGCGGTTTTCAAACATCAGCGAGACGCATAAAGCGGAGGCGATCGAAAAGCTATCTCAGGGAACAGGGGCAGACGTAGAAACTGGCGAAGTCGTGGAATCTGTTTGCCATTGGGTAAGCGTCCGCACGAAACCCAGGAAAACTCCACACCCATTTCCACATCTGCGATTTTGGAGAAACCTGTAAGGCTTGGTAGCGCTACAGGGATTCGAACCCTGGTTTGATGGCTGAGAACCACCCGTCCTAGTCCCCTAGACGATAGCGCCTTATCGGGTTTGCGCATACTACCAAACGGCGCCGCCGCGCGTCAACTTGAAGTGAGTCGCTGCCTCCGCTTCGATAAATCCCCTGCACCAAATGCCGGCACCCTCAAAATTGGGGACTGTAGCATTTTTCACCATCGCTTCGTGAAGCCCGGGATTCTCCCGGCGAAAAAGTGACTGTCTTCAGTTTCCGAAGGTCCGTGGTAGCATCCATGTCTGGAAAGGGTTCATGTTTGAATAGATACTCCGCGCTGCTCGTGATTCTGGGCTCGGTACTCTGGGGAACCGACGCGGTGTTCCGCCGTTCCCTGACCGCTTCGCTCTCTCCCATAACCATCGTCTTTCTGGAACACTGCGTTCTGGCCCTGGTAACAATCCCGGTAGTACTTAAATTCCGAAGCCAATTCGCGCTCCTTGGAAAGCGAGACTATGCTGCGCTGCTCGTGATCGCCATAGGCGGGTCGGTCGTCGCGAGTGTCCTTTTCACATTCGCCATCAAGTACGGCAATCCGACCGCAGTGATCCTGTTGCAAAAAACGCAACCGCTTTTTACGGTACTTCTTGCGTACGTCGTCCTGGGAGAACGGCCCGCCCGCTGGTTCTGGCCTTGGTTTGCCGTCGCCATGGCCGGCGCAACTCTGATTTCACTCCCGGACTTGCATTCGGGCTTTCCCACGATGCATGGACTCCCGGCGGCCTCGTTCTGCGCGATGGGCGCCGCCATACTCTGGGGCAGCGCGACGGTCTGCGGGCGTTACATCGTGCCCATAATATCCACGCCATTCCTCACTTCGCTGCGCTTTATCCTCGCCCTTCCTGCTTTGGCAACTCTCTATTTCCTGCAAGCGCCGCAAGCGCGCCGCCTTCCAACCGATCTGTACTCCACTTTGGTCGTCGTCGAGATGGCCCTCATCCCGGGGTTGCTCGCCCTGTTTCTTTATTACAAAGGATTGCGGTCGACCACGGCATGGCTGGCCTCGGTGTGTGAATTGGCATCCCCGGTCACGGCAGTCGTCGTCAATTGGCTCGTGTTGCACATCATGCTCTCAGCGGTACAGTTTGTCGGCTCAGCCCTGCTGGTCACATCGGTAACCATCGTCGTCATCTTCAACTCACGCGCAGGCTCCAGGTCCGAATCAAATGTCACGAAGCCCGTTGGCTCTTAGAAATTGCGAGCTGCGCGCGTCGGTCATGGCCGGATGATAATTCTTGCCGTAGGGACGGGGGCATTTGCGAGCTCCGACTCAAGATCCGCGAGAAACCGCGAGCCATCATCGAAATTCAGCGCTTCAGAGAACGGAGGTTCCTTGATGTTGAAGTTCTTGCTCCGGCGAGAAGTCGGGAAATTACGTTTTCCAATGATTGCTGGCAACACGGGCGTCATTTTCTCTTCTCCCGTATTCGATAGTATTTTCTCAAGGCCACGATGCTGTTGACCGCTTGCTCTGCCGTTGGGTAGGCGGGGATTCCATTGTTGCGCAACTCAATAATGGCTTCGTTGCATTCAAACCCTCCCTGCAATTCCATAACAAAAGGCTTGCCGAGACGCCTGTATTTATCGTGCGTTGTTATGGCGACGCTCGTTATCGCCGGAACATCCGTCACGGCGGCTGGACACACGGAGCCATAGACGCCATCTACATGGTCATCCTCAAAACAATGCCGAAAAGCCACCTCATACTGCCAAGGCGCGGCGATTCCGGTAAGATCCAATGGGTTTAACGAGGACCAGTATTTCGGCATATATGGCGATAGGCTTTTGCTCAATCCCCCAGAGATTTCCGCAAGTTCCTTCATCGGCATACCGCGTCGTTCGAATTGATCGCACGAGAGCAAGCCGGAGCCGCCTCCGTTGGTGACCATCACGATATTGTCCCCTCTTAGCGCCGGCTGTAGCCCCAAGGCCATGGAGGTGTCCAAGAACTCTTGCCAGTTTTCCATCCTGATGGCGCCAGCGCACTCGAATATTTTGTCGAAATCGGCGTCACAAGTACCCTCGTTTTCGGATGCGGTATGTCTAAATGCTGCTTTGACGCCAATTTTGGATCCACCAACCTTTATGACAATAATGGGCTTTTCCGGCACGGTCGCCTTGCACGCGCTAATGAAGGCCTCTGGTGAATCCAGTCCTTCAATATAAACAGCAACGCTCTTGGTATTCGGATCTTCCTTCGCAAACAAGATGAGCTCGGAGAAATCGACGTCTGCTTTGTTCCCCAAGCCGGCAAAGAAACTAAGCCCGTAATGCCGAAGTTGCGAGGCGCCCAAGGCGCCCACAAGGTTTGATCCCGACTGAGATATCATAGCCACAGGCCCTCTCTCAGGGAGAAAGGAGGTGAAACCACAGTTGTAATTCAGATAAGGATTACCCAAGCCCAGAAGATTGGGCCCAAATAGCGGTAACTCATTGTTACGGCAGAATTGAGTAAGCTCATCTTGCAGAGCGGCGTGCCCGGTTTCCTTGAAATCACTCGTGGCGACAGCGACAACTTGGACATGCTTTTCCACTGCCTCCTCTAGTACGGACCCAACTTTATCGTACCCAACAGCTATAAACACGAAGTCGATCCTATCGGGGACATCTTTTAGGCTCCGATATGCTCTTAATCCTTGGATGCAGTCCGCGTGGTTGTTCACAGGGTAGATTTTGCCCTTATACCGGTATCGCATAAGACCATGCACTACTTGGAAACCCACCTTGCCGGGGTTGTCTGAGGCACCCACCACCGCAACAGAGGCGGGGTTAAAAGCATATCGGAGTTTCTTGACTACATATTCACGCGGCCGGTCGATCCTCATTTAGATTCTCCTCAAAGGTCACATCTCGCGGTCAAGTTCCTCTGCATACTCACCATATGACACCCACGCGCCTTTTTCACTTGTTACGAGAGTGCTATATGAATGGAGCATGCTGAAGTTAGAACACTTGACAGAATACCATGCTATCTTTGGATCGCTCCCCAGTTCAGTCTTAATGTCGTCCACCATCGCGACACTCGATTTCTTCTCTGTATGAACCTTCTGAATGACGTATGCCTGGTCAGCCTCTGTCAAAAAGGAGTACACGGGCATCAGCGCATGTCGTTCTGCAACCAAAACGAGGTCTTCAGGATAGACATCATGTACTGATTCGATCTCGACAAAAAGGTTGCTCAACTGGGCGAAGACCCGTCGTGGCTTAATGAAAGAAGATGCAGGATCCGTTGTGATCACGGGAATTGAAATCCTGAAGAGGACCTTCGGCTGTCCGATCTGATCGATCTTGGCAGAATAAAGACAGTTGTATCTAACCAAGTTCTTCTCCCCCGAAACCGGAGTCAGCTTTTCGATGAAGAAGGGGTACTCGAAGTCGACCTTGACCATAGTTGCATTCAGTTCATCCCGATATGCGAGTATGTTCTCCCGCAGTAATGATGTCCCAATGTTTTCCCTGTGGCGGTGAATTATCTGGATGAACTTGTCAATCCACCGTGGCTCAAACTCATGCTCGATGCGTGCAGTGACGTTGATGCTAGCGACCGTGAGCTGGCCATCAGGCGTCACTCTCGAAGCCACCTTGATCGGGAGAGGCAGGTTGGTCATTCCCACATCTGTCAGAAATCTCTTGTCTTTATCCATTTGCCAGTTGTCCTTTCGTCAGATGGAAAATCCGAACATGACGCGTTTGGTTCTAGCGTTGTCTCTTGGCGCCGCCCAATGTTCGGCTAGTACTTATGTTAACTCCAATCACTGCTTCGAGGCCCCCATGGCGCCGACAGCTGCCGATTATACACCAAGTAGATCGTGCCGGCGAGGCAGTGACACATCATGCCGAGCTCGGCATAATCTACACACATTCACCAGTCCCGATCTCCCGATCACGTTAAGCCGTTCGTCTTTGGTCGGGCGCCGGGTGGGACGCGGCATTTTCCATCAGGCCATTTATCACATCGATATTACCCACAAATCTCCCTGAAGACCCGTTTTTATAAATGTCTTTGACGCGATCGACAATTTCGAGATAGCCGTTGGCATGGATCTTGAACACGTCTCCGGTTGCAAGCCAGTAATCTTCATGCGGATCCTGCGGCGGGATTTCGTCGCCCCCGTTCTCGTCGATGTATCGGGCGACGTAGGGTCCTGCAATCTTGAGTTCGCCTTGCGCGGCGAAGCGAATCTGGATGCCGGGGAGCGGAATCCCGACAGTACCGTCAACGTACTCCCCGGCAGGAGTCATCGTGACGCCGCCTGTAGCCTCCGTCATGCCGAAGCCGCTGCAAAGATCAACACCATATTGTTGAAAGAAGTGGAAAACCTTCGGGTCCAGGTAGCCGGCCGCAGAGAGCCCCCAGCGCAGGCGGTTTCCGACGATGCCCCTGAATACTGCTTCCTGATCGCGGGGCGAACCGGCATCTCTCGCGTTCTCGAGCCAGTAATCGCGGATTTGCGCTCAGTGCAACGGTATGCCGATCAAGCCGGTCGGATGGACTTCCTGCAACTGGGAAATCAGCGTTTCAAGCGAGGGGTTCCCGGCAAACACGTACGTGCCCCCCCAGTAAGGCGTGCCAAGCATCTCGAGGTAGCGCCCGAATGTGTGGAACAGCGGCAGGTAGCAGAGAAGAACCTCATGATCGCCGACGGCCGGCAGCGCGGCAGCGCGGGAAAATCGCTTGGTGATGAGATGGTAAAGAGTGAACGCTATCCCTTTGGGAGCTCCGGTGCTCCCGGAGGTGAACATCACAGTTGCGATATCGGTGAGTGGCCTCTTCTGCCGCCGGCCCAGAAGATCCTCGAGGGAATCCAGGTCGAGCCGCGCACAAGCCTCTTGGAGAAACTCGCAATCGATGTGGTGCGGCAATCCCGCTCGCGGGCCGGCCACGAGAATCTGGACCGGTCGGCTCGTGCGGGAACGCGCTTCCTGGAGGCGCAGAATTCTTTCTTCCGTATCGGCAATGACGATGTTGATGCCAAGACGGTCGAAGATCCAGGCCATGCAGGCGCATCGAAATGGATATTGAGCGGCGTGTCGAAAATGCAGTGCACGAGACAGGCAAGGTCGCAGCAGGCGCTGTCGATGCTGTTCTCGCAAAAAATCGCAACCCGCGGCTCAGCATTCAGACGGCAAAAAAGGCCGGCCAGATTTCTTAGCCGGCGGCTAATCTCTGCGTAGGTCCATGCGCCCTGCGCACTGTCGAAAGATTCACGAAAGAAGATGTGGTCCGGGTGGTTTCGCACGCGATCAGTCAGCATGGTTTCGAGAGAATAGCCCGATTTTAGAATTGCCCGGAAGGTGGTTTCTGCCCAGCGGTGCCGGCATTCGCGGCTGGGGAGCATTTGGAGAAAGGAATGATGACCCGTGCGGTTGAGATACTGATGCCATGCCGCGGCATCAGGGCAGTCGTTGTTGTCTTTCCGAAGCAGTCCCTCGGCGGCCGCAAGCAATTCCATGGCAGCTTCGGCCGAATGTGCAGATCATCAATGTTGGCCGTCGGCTGGCCCGTGAAGGCGAGGATGATATCTCCTTCCAGCAATCCGGCACGATGCGCCGAGCTGTTTTTTTCCACGGAAACCACGAGAATTCCGCTCTCGGCAGGCAGCCGATGGAACCGGGCGACCCGGCGCGGCAGTGGGACATTCTGGCCGGCAACGCCAATGTATCCGCGCTTGATCCGCTCGTCTTTGATAAGGCAGCTGGCTACGAATTTCGCCGTGTTGACGGCAATCGCAAAGCAGATTCCCTGGGCGGGAAGAATTACAGCGGTATTCACGCCGACAACCTCTCCCCGCCAGTTGACAAGCGGCCCACCGGAATTGCCCGGGTTGAGGGCAGCATCGGTCTGGATAACATTGTCGATCAATCGTCCCGAGGTGGAACGCAGCGAGCGCCCGAGCGCACTAATCACGCACGCCGTCACCGTGCATTGGAAGCCGTATGGATTGCCGAGCATCGTGGCGGTTCGGCGACAACTCCTGGGTGGGCGCAATCTCACCGGCGAGGTTGCGCATTCTGGTTATCATAAATCAACCCTCCTTTTTCCACACCAAGTCCAAATATAGGATGGCAAACGACAATTCGCAGGAATTTTGAGGACAAATGCAAACGGCAAGAGTTGTGAAAGTAGTTATTTTCGAAGCAGGCGCCCCGCGCACCATCTCTGCCACATTTCCCGATAGGCCGCTTCCATGTTCCGGGCAAACCGCTGAGAGTTCATCAGCGGCGATTGCCGCATCCTCTCCCGCAGGGTCCAGCGCAACCGGGCCAACCTGGGCAAATCGAGCGCGAGATTGCCGGCGATCTGAATGAACTGCTCGGGAGAATGCGCGACCAAATCCGAAAGCCCCAGATTCGACAGTATGCTCAACCCTGCCCGGCCTGCCGCGGTCTTTCCTGTCAGGGTCACCACCGGCACGCCCATCCACAAGGCATCGCACGTCGTCGTGATGCCGTTGTAGGGTAGCGGATCCAGGCATATGTCGACCCGGTCGTACAACTGAAGGTAATCCGTCCTGGGATATCGCGGCACAAATTCCAAGTGATCAGTAGAGATTCCCCGGCCGGCAAGAAAACCCCGAATCTGCTCCTCCTGGAGGGTGCTGATGGTCTGGAGCAGCAGCCGCGAATCCGCAGTCGAGTGCAGCACCTGGCTCCACAATCGGAGCAGCGGCTCATTCACCTTGCAGGGATTATTGATCGATCCAAAGCAAATCGGGCCTTCCGCGCGCGGCGCTACCGCGGGAATGTCGCTCAGCGGGTCATAGCAGCACCAGCAGTCCGGCAAGCAGATCGACTCTTCGGCGTAAAAAGTCGCGTCCTGACCTTCAGGATCCATGAATCGATCAGTGATCCTATAGTCCATCGCGTCCAAACCAGTGCCGCCCGGATACGCCAGCCAAGCCACCTGCACCGGCGCAGGCTTGCGTGCGAACATTGGCAACCGATTCTGTGCCATGTGCATCGCCAGATCGATGAGGACGTCGATCTTGTCCTCCCGGATTTGCATAGCCAGGTCCGCGTCATTGCAGGCCAGCACATCGTGCCATGCATCCGCCGACTTGCGGATGCGCTCCGTGATGGAGTCGGGCCGGAACACGCTGGCATAGCAGTGAATCTCGAACTTCTGATGATCGTGCGCTTCCAGCAGCGGCACGATGAAAAACGATTCGGCCTGAAAGTGGAAGTAGGGGGAGACATATCCAATGCGGAGGCGGCGCTCCAGGTCCGGATCATTATCGTGAGGCAGGATGAACTGTGCCAGCGGCCTGGCGTGCTTCTCGTTCCAGTTTCGCTGCGCATGAAACAGCGCAGCGGAGTCATAATCCGGATGATACTGCAAGGTGTAAATCAAATTGCTGTGCACTGTGGCATCGGTTGGAGCGAGAGACACTGCCCGCTCGAGGCAGGCAATAGCTTCGGTCAGTTGTCCTGCATCTTTGTACGCGTTCCCGAGATTGTTGTGGACGTCCGGCCGATCCTTCGACGTCAGGGCCTTCCCATAGGCGGCAATCGCCTCGGTCAGCAGTCCCTTTTCCCTCAGGGCAATGCCCAGGTTGTTATATGCCTCGGCAAGCTCCGGCTTTAGCTCGATTGCCATTTGCAGTGTTGCAATGGCCGCGTCGATATGTCCCTGAAGCCGCAACGACGCGCCGAGATTGGAGTGTGCTTCCGCATATCCCGGCCTGAGTTGCACGGCAGTTTTGAATTCTGTTATGGCGGAGTCAATCTCGTTCCTGGCCAGCAGCATTGAGCCCAAGGTGTTGTGCGCCTCGGGCATGGTTAGCTGCAGGGTCAACGCTCGCCGAACGCATGCCTCGGCTTCTTCCGACAAACCTTTTCTCTTAAGCGCGCATCCCAGGTTGTGGAAGGTTTGAGCAGAGTCCGGCCGCACGTGTAAGTGTTGCCGATACGCAGTGATCGAATCGTCGATGCGGCCGGCGTTTTGCAGCAGGTTGCCGAGATTGTAGAAAGCCTGCGGGTGTCTCGGATCGAGCGCAATGGCCTTTCGATGTGCCTCGATTGCCTCTTCAGTGAGGTTCATCTGCAGGAGCACAAGGCCGAGATCATCATGATAATCTGCCGACGCCGGATTCAGCAAGATGGCTGTTCTGATAAGCTCGACCGCCTTGTCGGCACGACCCATTTGGCCGGCAATTACTCCCAGAAGATGCATGGCATCCGGATGATTCGACTGCCGTTGAAGCACTCTTTGACAAAAATCCTCAGCCTCGCGCAACCGGCCGGCATGGTGATTCTGATGGGCAGCCTCAATCATCTGATCGATGGTCATTGCCGATTTTGCCACTCAATCCGTGCTCTGGCGCCGCTTATCTGCGATTCAGTTGGCCGTCCGCCAGCAACACCGACCGGTAGAGAACTTCCGCACCATTGGCTACATCTTGCCAGGACGTGAATTCTTTGGGAGAGTGACTGATGCCATAACGGCTCGGAACGAAGATCATGCCAAATGGCGTGAGCTTAGCCATCTCCTGTGCATCGTGGCCCGCGCCGCTCGGCAAATCCATCGTGGCGAGTCCAAGCGATTTCGCCGCTTCCCGGATGGCGGCCTGCATAGACAGATCCGTGCGTGCTGGGATCACATCATCGAGCATGGTACAGCGGGTCTCGACGTTTTCCTCTTTGTCGATTTGCCTGAGCTTCTCTTGGACATGATTCCAAATGCGGTCAATTTTGGCGGCATCGAGATCGCGCAACTCGATTGGAAACTCGACCCGGCCGGGAATGACATTGATCGCTCCGGGCTCCACCTTCATATAGCCGACCGTGCCGACCTGGCGGCCCGTCTCCGCTCTTACCGCGTCGCGCACGGCGAGCAAATCGCGCGATGCGGCGGCGAGCGCATCTTTCCTGCGATCCATGGGCGTCGTACCCGCATGGTTGGCGAAGCCCGTAGTCACGCACCGCCAGCGTTTGATTCCCACGATGCCCTGCACGACGCCGATCGGGATTTTGGCCTCGTCGAGGTTCGGGCCTTGTTCAATGTGCAATTCGAGGTAGCAGGCCAAGGCGCCGCGCGCGATGCGCGCATCCGTGAGATGAGCTGGATCCTGGCCATAGCGACGGAGCCAATCCGCAACCGTGAGGCCTTGGTCATCCTTCCGATCGAGAATTTCCGGCCCAAGCAATCCGGCGGCGATTCCAGAGCCCATCGTGCCCACGCCGAAGTGATTGCCTTCTTCGTTTGTCCAGATAACCACTTCCAGCGGGTGGCGGGTTTTCACGCCTCCCTCATTTAGGGCTCGAATGGCCTCGATCGCACCCAGACTGCCCAAGTCCCCGTCGAAGTTTCCGCCATTGATTACTGAGTCGATGTGAGAGCCAAAAAGTAATACCGGCAGGTTCTCGGAACCCGCACGTCTGCCAAAGAGATTGCCAGCAGGGTCTGTGCGCACTTCAAGTCCGGCTTGCTTCATCAACCCGACCACGTATTCACGTGCAGACAGATCGGTATCCGAATAGCCGAGGCGGGTGACGCCGCCGTCCGGAGTTCGACCGAACTCGCTTAACTTCTGGAGGGTGTCTTGCAGGCGCTGCGAATTGATATGAAACTTTGGCGCAGGGGCACTCTTGGACTGTGCAGGTGGCGATTGCAGGTGCCCAAGTTGCGATTCAGGTTCCTGCGCATACAATCCCAACAAAGCCAATGCCATGCTGCTTACGGCCGCTGCCACATGCACAGACTTCATAGTTAGGAGACTCCTGATTCGAATGAAAGAACGCCAAGTATAGCGCTGAAAGGATAGTACGAATCGGCTGCGTTTCGGATCAAAATCTGGGTGCAGCTGCTGTTTAGAGCGGCGAGGGGGTCATATCTTCAATATTCAAATTTGGCGGAAAAATTGAACATTGAAGATACGACCCCCTTCATCAACGGCGCCGCTTACTCCATGCCTTTTCGCACCAGCCTATGTAGGTTTGGACCGGCACTTTGGCGATCGCTTCGCCGATGACCTCCAGTGGAAGGTTGTCAAGTTTTTTGAAGCGCACGCACGATTTACCCATGTCCAGCCGTTTGCCACTTTTCTTATAGGCAGCAGTGAACCATTGCGCCAACTCCACATTCCCGTAAACGCACGCGAGGTACACCGCCAAATGATTTTTCTGCGCGCCGAGCGCGACATACGGAATAGGAGTCTTCTTATCGAGAAGATACCCGTCAGGAAAGAGTTTCAGCGGCACAACGTAACAGATCATCCCGTACTGCATGCACTCTTCATATCCCTCAGGAAGATTCTTGAGGATCGTGGCGCGCACCGCTTCAATCGCCTGCCTCCGCTCCGGCGGCAACTCCGCAAGATATTCCCTTATGGTTTTTGCTTTGCTGGTCGCCATGCTCTCGTCTCCTTCGTATGCGGGGGGGGGGGTCACGGCATTCGTGGGTGTCATGCTCTTCTCATATACCGATCGCCGCAGGCCAGTTTAGCGAGCATCTGCGCCAGCTTCTCATCTCATCTGTCCGTCAAATGCCTCTGGCTTCGATACGGCTGTCTGTAGCACAATTTGTATCAAATTTCAGTACAACGGAGGAAGCCCGCTGATGAATTTAGTCTTGGTTGTTGCAGCCTGTCTTTGTACAACCGGATTCGGCACTCTTTACGCCCAAACGCTCGAGGTCATCCCTGATCGTCTGCTGATGGATGAACCGACGGCCATTCGTGCGCATGGATTGCAGCCGAACGAACACGCGCTGATCGTAGCAGAGTTGTCCGATGGCGCCGGCGTCCGCTGGACATCCCAGGCCGAGTTTATCGCCGACGCCGACGGAACAGTGGATGCGTCGAAGCAGGCTCCCGCGGCAGGATCGTACAAAGAGGTTTCGGCGATGGGATTGATATGGTCCATGATGCCGGCTGAAAAAAAAGCAACCCGGTATCAACCTCCGCGTGACTTTGGCCCTCAGATTATCGACATAAAGCTGATGAGGCAGGGCAAACAGGTTTCGAGTGCGCAGCTCGTGCAGATGATGATCGGCGAAGGCATCCAGAGAGTAGTGGTGCGCGAGCAAGGTCTCCACGGCGTGCTCTTTATACCCGACACAAAAAGCCATTATCCAGGCGTACTGGTGGTTGGAGGCTCAGAGGGCGGTGTCCCCATGCGAGAGGCGGCCTGGTTGGCCTCGCATGGATTTGTTGCCTTAGCTTTGGCCTACTTTCGCTACGAAGATCTGCCCGCAAAGCTCGAAGCCATTCCGCTGGAGTACTTCCAGCGTGCGCTGACCTGGATGACGGCCCGTCCGGAGGTGGCGGGCAATCGGCTTGCAGTCGTAGGTTCCTCACGGGGCGGCGAACTCGCGTTGCAGTTAGGATCGATGTTTCCGCAGATCGGAGCGGTAGTAGCATACGTGCCGGCCAATGTTCGCTATCCCGCATGTTGTGGAGATAACCGGGTTCCCTATGCCTGGACGTGGACTGGGAGGCCATTGTCCTATATGCCCCTGCGCTCCATGCGGGACGCGCGGGCGGCGATGGACGCTGCTATCGAGGTCGAGAAAACGCGTGGGCCGGTGCTGCTGATCTCAGGCGACAGTGACCACGTCTGGGACTCTTCCGCGATGGCGGATGCGGTTGTAGCCCGCCTGAAACAAACTCATTTCCCCTTCCATTGCGAAAACTTGAAATACTCTCACGCCGGACACGATGCGGGCCGGCCGGGGATTTTTCCTGCCTGGCATGGGATATTCACACATCCAGTGTCAGGTAAGCCGGTCGACCTGGGAGGCTCGCCGAAAGGCAGTGCGGAGTCCTCGCTTGACGCCACCCCGAAAGTATTAGCATTCCTGCGCCAGAGCCTGCAGAAGTGATTGAACCTGATAGAGGTTAATGAGATTGCCGCATGAGCTCTCAGGCGGAGCATCGCAGCGCCATCGGCCGAGGGTCCGCTCGACAAACGTGTGTTGTGTTTCCAAAAACCTCATCTCAACATTCTCTGCCGCGATAAGCCGAGATTCTCAATCCTGACGGAGCGGGCCGAAGTAAAGTTCTGTTTCGTATTCAAAGCGCACGGCGCCGCCGATTTCATGGCGGGCGAAAATACGCTCGAGTTCTGCAATCATGGGCTCGAAATTCGGGTGGCCTGGAAGCGGTGCATATGAGGAAGAAAGCAGCCTTCCCTTGAGCGCCTCGAAATCGAATTCCTGGGCATTGGGGAACGTGCGCTTTTGCAGATACGGCGAGAATTTGCCTAATGACTCCGCCGTGATGTTGCGGCGATCGACCTGCTGGTAGTCGATGGAGAAGGTCTGCTGCAGCTGTTCATACTCCCGCATAAAAGGAGTGCTGTCCATTTTGTGCGTGTTCCACAGTAGCGCGACCCATCCTCGAGGCTTCAGAATCCTGAGAAATTCCATCCGGGCACGGTCCTGATCAAACCAATGAAAAGCCTGTCCGGCAACGATTAGATCCACAGAGCCTGCAGAAAGTGTGGTTCCTTCTGCAGTCGCCTTGATGCTGATGAAACCGACATTCCCGCGAAGCCACTTCTCGGCGGCCGCGCGCATCTCGTCGTTGGGCTCGACTGCATAAACGACATTCCCGTGCTTCAGGAACTTGGCGGAGAGTATGCCGGTCCCGGAACCGACATCGGCGATGACCCAGGCGGGCATGAGTCCCGCTTCCCTTCCGAGGCAGCTCAGGATTGCATCCGGATAATCCGGCCGGTAGCGCACATAATTGTCGACTCGATCGGAAAAGCGCGCAGTCGGATTTCGGTCAGGCACGGGCAGCGCTGCTGCAGGGGCAGGCATCGGCGCAGTGCGGTTCCGTTCCCGAGCTGTCCTCTTGATTTCCTCGAGATCATCCAGGCTGCGCGGCCAGTCCTGTTTCAACAGCCGTGAAAGGGCGCGATCGGCTAACAATCTGCCACCCGTCTGACAATTCGGACAGTAATTTGTCTCGTTTTCTGCATACACGATCCTCTGGACCGGCGCACCGCAATCCGGACAAGGCTTCTGATAACGGCCATGCACCGCCATGCCCGCGCGGAAGGCAGTGACCTTTTCCGGAAATCCGGATCCGGTCTCGCGGCGCAACCTCTCAATCCACAACCGCAGCGTCTCCTGCCCGGCCTGATGGAGGCGTGCAACTTCATCGGGGTCGAGCTGGCCGGTGCGTTTCAGCGGGGAGAGGCGGGCGCGGTGCAGGATTTCGTCCGAATAGGCGTTGCCGATGCCGCTGAAAATGTGAGGATCCGTCAACGCGCGCTTGAGGGTGTGATTTTCTTTTGCGAGAGTTTTTCGGAACGATTCCAGGTCAGAGTCCAGCAATTCAAGTCCGCCAGGGTCATACTGCTCAAGTCCAGCCTCGCCCCGAACCAGGCACAGAGACGCTCTCTTCCTGCTGCCTGCCTCGGTCAACAGGAGAGTGCCGTTGGAAAAACAGAATGTGGCAATCCCAGCTTTACGGGGCATGTTTGCGCCAGGTGATTTCCAGTGCAACCGGCCCGCGATCATGAGATGAAGCACCAGAAATAATTCCTCTTCAAGTCGGAATACGATGCGTTTGCCGATTCGCTCAAGACCAAGGACCCGTTTCCCTTCTGCCATTTTCAGCGGCGGATCATAGGTTCGCACCAGGAACGGACTCACCACCCGTATCACCTCCAGGCGCTGGCCCACAACACGCGTCTGGAGCTGCTCAAGATAAATCAGGATATCCGGAAGTTCAGGCATAATGGAAGGCCGCCGTCTTGCACATGCGCGAAAAGGCTTGCCGCAGATTTCACAGATTACACAGAGTCAAAAGCGAAAAAGCCCGGCTGGTGGGAAAGAACATTCAGTGAAATCTGTGGAATCTGTAACAAGCTTTTTAAATTGTGCTTAAGTTAGCAGCATTGGGACAGGCACCATGACCTCGAAATTCCGCAGAAGCTGACATTCGCCAATCTCGAATAATTTCGAGGTTTGGTGCCTGTCCCCGAAATTCGGTTACTTATCCCGGTTCGCCTCCTTCTCGAGGAACGGCACTCCCTCTGTCATCCATTTGGGCGCCCGGGCATCCTTGAGGTAGTGATTGAAGAATTCGAAGTAGCGGATCGTGAGGTCCTTGCGATTGGCAAGTCCGCGAAGTGAGTGTCCTTCGTTTGCGTATGCCAGCAGGATCGCATTTTTGTTGTTGTAGCGCATCGCATTATAGAACGCCATCCCGTTATTGAACGATACCGTCGGGTCTGCCGTGCCATGCATGATGAGAAACGGCGCCGTGACTTCTCGCACGTGCGTGAGGGCGGACTCGAAACTGTACAATTCGGGATTGTCCCAGGGTGACACCCCTTCACGCCCCTGGTTGTAGAGGTAGTAGTCAGGCTGGTTCTGGCCGGTCCCTGTCATCACCTGGTAGGACCATCCCCAGTTGATGTTAAAGTCGAAATACAGGTCTGTGACGCCCGCACCCATGCCGATCGCGGCGAAGAGCCGCGACCGCGTGCCGATGAAGGCGACGCCTTCGCCGCCGTAGCTGTGCCCGTTGATCCCGATCCGTTTCGGATCGACGTAGCCCATCTCGATCACTTTCCTCGTGGCGGCCTCCACGCACTCGAGCATGTCGCTGTGCGACGCGCCGGTGCGGAAGTGGATGTCAGGCAGCATCGTAATGTAGCCTTCGCTCACGGCCTGAATCGGCGACGATCCCATGCTCGACAGATACGAAGGCGCGGAGTACCGGTTCAGGGTCTGTGAGTTCTTCTCGTAGAAATTCACAAGCATGGGCCGTTTTTCGCCCGTCTTGTAGTCGTCGGGGAGGGCCAGGACGCCCTGCAGCCGCAAGCCGTCCTTGTTTTTGAAGTCGAACAGGATGCGGTGACCCCACATATATTCCGCCTGCTGCGGATTGGCATCCGAAATCTTCTTCGAATCCTTGAAGTCAAGGCCGGAGACACGAAGATCGGGAAAATCCACGAACGTCTCGCGCGTAAAAAGGAACTTGTCCGCCTTTGCGGCTCTCGTGGGGTTACTGAAAAACGCGTCCTCATACACGAGTTCCTTGAGTTGTCCACCCGCGAGTTCGTAGAAGCCTGCCTTCTTGGTATATTCGCCGTAGGCCGACAGCGTGACGGGTTTTGACAGATCGATCGTCATGCGCTGGGCGGCGCCGCCTCCTCTTCCGCCTCCGCCACCAGGGCCTCCGGGAACGCCCGGAACGGCTTGGTCAGGCGGTTCGGTGCGCACGTATCGGAACCGAATCTCGTTTTTATCGCCCACGCCGTTCGTGAGATTTCGCGGCGCCGAGCCGTCAATTGGGAACAGCCACAAGTCGTACCGATGCTGAACCACGACTGCCTTGCCGTCTTTGGTGTAGCCCGCAATGCCATAAGAAGGCCGTGGGCCCGGATGGTCAAATTCCATATCGACGAAGCTCACGGGACTACCGCCACCGAGCGTCCGGTTGGTGCCTGCGTCGAGATCGTATGCCTGGAACTTGTTATCCTTCCAGTACAGGAAATAGTGGCCGTCGGGCGAGATGCCGTACGTGTGACTGCCCGTCGACGTGTTGATCAGCTGAGCTTTCAACATCAATGTGCGTTCGCCGGTAGTGGTGTTCACGCGATAGATGTCTGCGGCCGCCGGCTTGTAGTCGGAGATATACCCGCGCGTGTCGCGCCCGACCGCCCAACGGCCGTCGGCGGCAACGTCCAGTTCGCGCATCGTGGCGTCCGCAAGCTTTACGAATTTCGCCGCGGATACGTCGAAAGATTGGCGAAACGTGAAATTCCTGTCGGTATCCGCCCGCATCATCTGCAGCGACTGGATGCGCTCGTCCACCGTGTTCCACACGTCCAAATCCGCGGCTTCGTCGGTGCTTTTGCGTGGGCCTGTGGCGGGAGCGGCGACTTGCTCCTTCATGCCGAAGAAAACGCGTTTCTTGTCATCGCTCCACGAGAGGGTTGCGCGATCGCTCACGACCCAACCCTTCGGGAATCCGGCCGCCTTTGATGGATCGAGTGTCACAGGGGTCGGAGGCGCATCACCGAGCGCCGCCTGAACGTCCGGAAACGCAAGAAGAATGTTATCCCGTTCGCGCATCTTCTCGACATCGAGCCCCTTGAGCACGGCGAGCGCAGTGCCGTCCTCGCTCCACGTGAGCCGAGTGTAGTTCTTGGCGTCGGTGTCGATCGCATTCACGCGCCCGTTGCGCAGGTCAAGAACGAACAGACCGTTGCTGTCTTTCGCGGCGGCGTCCACCGTGTAGGCGAGGAGGTCACCTGCCTTGTTGAACGCGATATCGCCGACGCTGCCCAGGAGTTGGTATCGCCCGGTCGCGAGGTTATGCAAAATGACGTCGACGCCGCGCGGACCGGAAGGCGTGCTAGTGGCTTCGGCTGCCGCGCCTCCGCTGGCGGCGCCGCCGCCCGCTGCTCCACGGGCAGCGCCGGTCGCGCCCGCCGCGCCAGCTGCACGATGCCGCAGAATCAGATAGTTCGAGTTTGCGGAAAACGTGAAAGTTTCGATGTCCTGCCATGACTGGATAGCGCCGGTCGTGAGGTTGCGCAATTCGACATGCTGCGGGGGCGTCGGCGGAGTCGCATTCGTACCCCGCGCCTGGGCGCCCGGCGCACCGCCTTGGGCCTCGCCGGCAACCGGTG
>Ga0187861_10000477_pt1 | contig 47059 bp, 56 predicted proteins | sample June2016WEW_10_1_3_FD_132986 | JGI IMG/M metagenome (GOLD analysis project Ga0187861, IMG submission 132986) | Peatland microbial communities from SPRUCE experiment site at the Marcell Experimental Forest, Minnesota, USA - June2016WEW_10_100 | ecosystem: Environmental > Terrestrial > Soil >...
ATCAGATGAACTGTATGGAATAAGAATATTTATTGCTTCTCTTAACTTAATTATTCCACGATTTGCATTACGCATTGTAGCCATATTTATCATAGAATATTCTTTGCCAGCGTCTGTAAGGTCGGTTTCTGCTCTAATTTCTAATTCACGCCGATAACCAAGACCTTTGATATATGCTTCAGCAAATTTATATTCATATGATTGAGCATAACTAAAGGAGGCCAGAAATAATAATGAACCTATCTCTATTAAAAGTAGAATAAATGTTTTCATGCTTTCTCCGTTATTACACCGCTAAATATATAGTAGTTAATCTGTCGCATTGATAACTTTCATATTGAACTAAACGAACTAATTTCATTGAACACTCGCATTACGATATATCGGGACGCATTGGAAGAATATTATTTACTTGACTCTTTCCTTATTAAAATGGTTAGATGGGTTACTTTAAATATTTTCAATTTTATTGATATTCCATGTTTCGAGAGGATATTGTTTGCCTCTGTAATATCCAATCTTCCTTTGAAGGACAAGATAACTTCTATCAAGTCCAATTCTCGCGAATAATTTAAAGTTACAGAGAAATAAATATTTCTTTTTACACTTTTCACATATCGGAAGCGATGCATTCAATTCATTCATTGAACTTTTCCATTCAATCCGCCCTAAATTAACTCGGAAATAATCAATTTTAGGTTTTCTGTAACCAACTTTTAATGTTTCATCGGAATAATGGTTTTCAAGGCAGAATGGACATACTCCTTTTATAATTGAAGATTGCGCTTTTCCTTTTATCAATACATTATCGTTTTCTGGAACTGCTGTAATCCAATATAATCGCAGTAGCAAATAAACAAAGAAACTAATCATCGCCATAAATATTATAGTTACTTGGATTAATAGTGTTGATAAGCTTGTTGTTTTTGTAGACAATATATTTAGATAGGATATACTTTCAATCATTAAATATATTAGCAATGCGCATAACACGAGCACAATGAATTGTTTTAAATTAATACGCTTAAACATTATGCATTCCTATCTGCAATTTTGAGTAGCTTGCCTGCTAAATCGGGCTATAAAAATTTATTGATTCGATTCTTTAAAATTCCATTCCTCGAGAGGATATCGAATACCTCGGAAGCAACCTTGTTTGATTTTTAAAACACGATAACTTGGGTCAAGTCCAAATCTTTTAAAAAGTTTAATTTTGAAAAACATAAAATATCGTCTCCTGCATTCCTCGCAAATTGGCAACCAAACACTTAATTCATCAACTGTTCTACGCCATTCAATCCAAAATATTTTATATGCTATATAAAGATGCGGTTTCCGATAACCCACTTTTGTGGTTTCATTTACGAAATGATTGGACTTGCAAAAGGGGCATATCCTTTCTTCGATTAATGGTTGAACATGTGTTTTAAAGATAACCTTATCATCCTTCATATTGCCAGTAATAAATAGAAGACGTATCGAGAAGTATAAAAAAAGCACAATAGCAACAATGTTGCCATTCATATTTAAATTTTCTGGATGGGTGAGCAACCCATATAATATTATTACAGAAAGTGAGCCGAAGAAGAGAAGAACGAAAATCTGTTTGATGTTAGTATTCTTGAACATTAGAATCCTTATTTCTATTTATAATAGTAGCCCGCCTAAATATAATTAGACTGAGCCTCTCAGTCTAACTCTTGTTTGTTGCTGGCTAGGCATTGAAACATATGAATAATCATCGTATTTACTCTTTTACATCATAACTTGTTCATTAATATTGTTTTGTAGGAAAGTAAAACTGCAAAGTTTCCCATGCTTCTTCTTGTTCTTCCTTTAAGACACAATATCCTATTTATCATTTTTGTCCCCGTAATTTTTATGCTGCCAGCAATACTTTGAACCAGACACAGCTTTTCTTGTACATCTTGTTCCTTTTTTCGTTATAGCCTGACATTGCCGATATTCAGAATCAGACTTTGACGATTGCACAGTTTGTTTTGATTTTGTTGTTGTGGTAATATTTTTAGATGGTTCTGTTTTAGCCTGTGTAGCTGATTGAGTGGAACCAGTGCCATACATCTGTGTATGTTGTGAGCAATATATAGAACCAGCTATTGCTTTCCTTTTACATTGAGTACCTTTTTTAGTCGTTGCTTGACACTGCTGTGATAATGCAGACACGGTTACAACTAAGAGCATAACAAAAAGAATGGAGATACGCCGAATAGCTAATTTCATGACATACTCCTCAATTAATTTTGATGGTATACAAATCCAGATAAATGAGAAACAGAGTCCAGAGATACCTTGCACTTATCAAACGATATGGATAATTCTTTATCATTCAAGAAAGAATACGCTTCAATATTGCCAGTTTTCTTTACGAAGATTATTTTCCAGCAGTAATCCGGCACAGATATTTTGCCAATATGTTCATCTGAGATAGATACAGAACCACACCATACCAGAACACTATCAAATTGCAACGCTATATTTCTTGTATACTCTTCAAGAGCTTTCCACTGTCCTCTGTTTAATCTTGGAGTTTGTGGAGTCATGTTAGAATAGTAGAACGATTCATCCATTCCTTGCACATCACAACTATTATCATAAGCATCCATATTATGACCTTTATCATAACCGGAACCCTTGTAGTCGGCATCTAAACTTGTTTCTTTTGGAAGTAATGGGTCGGCTTTGAACTTATTTGTTCTTTGAACACGCTCTTGGCAAGAAAGCATATCTTTCGTAAGCCAGTATTTTACAACTACTGGATAATGCTTTGATATGCTGAATGTTGTGGAATAGTATTTATGATACAGAGTGATGGTGTCTGGTGTTTGGCTATAGGCAGAATAGACTAATAAAAGCAGTAAGAGATTTAGGATTGTTTTCAAATTAGAACCTCTCTGGCAAAGGTTATTTAAACTTAAACAAATGGAATGCTATTGTCAAAGAGCGAGAATTATAATAATTCCAATATTCTTAGTAATCAAACGTTTTCATAATTGTGTGTAAGTGAACATCATGACCGAATGAACGTGTTCTTTTCTCAAAGTAATCAAACTTCCAGAGCCACGACTACCTAAATATTTCAATTATAACTCTTCCACTCGTCCTGTCAATGAATACGATGGATACATCTTCTTAGCGTTTATTGAAGCGTCACAACGGTTCCAACCACTCACAACAACTGATATAAGCTTACCAGTTTCAGTTTGCATATAAACTTTATACGTTTTCATAGAGTTTCCTTTCTAGTAATCTTCAGCAAGCATCACAGTTAGAACATGAGTGTGATGTCCAAAGTATTGTAGTTTCTTGTCATAGTAATCAAACTTCCAAAACCACTTCTGACCAAACAGCTCAATCTTTCCGAAGTCGTTTTCGCCGTAAGGATTGTTCGCTTCATTAAACTGATTGAAAGTGGCAACGGCTGAAAGTAATACTTCAATATTATCTCCAAGAATGTCTATGGCATTTCGAGTGAAGACCAACTGACCGCAAATTCCTTCAACTCGAACATTACATCTCAGTTTACAGAGATTCATTCGTATAGTATCATTAATGCGGGCTAAATGTTCACTCGTATAAGTATTTTCATCTAAAGTAATCATTTCAGTCTTCCTTCTGGTTGTCAAAATCTTGCAACTTGGCAAAAACGAATTCTTCACCAGCCATGCCCAGACCATCTGGTTCAACCTCATAAACTTCACCACAGTCAGGATTTTGGCATTCAACTTCAATAGTGTCACCGTAGAATCCTGTGCCTAATATTTTGAGTTGACCTTTTCTACACTCTCTACACTTGTTCATTTTTAGAGTCCTTTCATTCAATAGAAGTGATTTATAGTATGCCAAGTCCACGTGCGATTGCTTCTGCGCCAAGTGACATATTTGTTTTTGTATTGCACGGAAAGAAATTCCTACGAACACCTTTTTCGTATTGTGTTCCCTTTGCCTGAACCATTAAATCAATTATTATTGAGTCATTGTCTAAGACAATGAACCAATGATTTGAACTTTTAGTCTTAATCTGATACACGTGGTGTGCTATTCTCATTTTTCTCAAACGAAATGCAACGACTTCGGTTAGTTTATAACAGTAACCACGAGTAGGATTCTTTGGTGACCACTTGTCTTTCGAGACTGAGTGGCAGTATTTGTTACCAAGGGCGAGTAATACCTTAATCAACTTATCTGGATTAATTCTAACTCGTTTATACATTTCTGTTTTTGAGATAAGAGTCATTTTAGTGGTGTTCATTGTAGTAACCTTTCTTGAAGTGTTATTGAGAGATTTTGTGGATGATTATTTTTGCGATTAGTATTCTGCTTGTTTTATCAAGTTCTGACCAGTTCTTACGGATTGAAACTTCGATAAAGTCTTGTTGAAAATATTTGAAGGACAGCAGTTTCAATCTTTCTTCATAATCAGAAGCTTCCCAGATAAGTTGTGCGGGTTTAAGAAAATCTGAGTCGTTCATTGTATTATCCTTTTATAAGAATGATTTGTCTGCGAAACTTGTGTGATTAGATTCTGTTACAATCAAATGGTCAAATAATGGAATTCCGATAATCTTTCCGGCTTCTACGAGTTGCTTGGTAATTTGAATGTCTTCTTGACTTGGTTCAGGATTTCCACTTGGATGATTATGGGCAACGATAATAGAAGCGGCAGACATTAGTATTGCTGGTTTGAACACTTCACGTGGATGAACTAATGAAGAGTTGAGTATGCCTAAAGAAACAAGTGTGATACCGATAATCTTATTTTTACTATTCAGACACATTACATATAGTGCTTCTTGTGTCAGTCCTTCAAACTTCGGACGGAGAACCTCAACTGCTGATTCAGGCGAATTAATTTCTTTTTCTGTTTCAATCGTTTCACCGACTCTTCTGGCAATCAATTCAAACTGATTATATTTGTATGTTTTCATCGTAGCACCTTCATTAAATAATCTGGTACAGGATAACAGGATGCCACCATGGGAGTCAAATTTGAGAGAGGAAAAGCGCGTGAGGAGACGGTTGGAAAGGTTACTCAACCATCAAAAAATGAAAATAATGGAAAGCTGTGATTTGAATTTGTGTCAGGAAAGAAACAAAAAGAGATTGTAATTCAAATATTATTATTGTTTAGGGGTTGACCTCTAATGCAAAAATATTGTATCTTGTACTTAGTTCATTCAACATACTTTACTGTAGAGTAGAGCTGTAGAATAAAACTCAATTTTTTCTACAGTTTTGTAAAGAATGAAAATGTGTTTTCTTTGAAAATTGAGAAATTTTTCATCGGGACGTGGCGCAGCCCGGCTAGCGCACTTGCTTGGGGTGCAAGGGGTCGCGGGTTCAAATCCCGCCGTCCCGACAAAAATTAAGATAGCACAGCATGAAAAACACTATTCATCTGTGCTCTCTTTGTCTATATAGATACAATAAAACAATGGAATTAAAATCTCGAAAAAAAATAATTCTTGTTGGTGATAAAGTACTTATTTCGCCGGATAAGGAAAATGAACGAACTGCTCACGGATTATATTTGCCCCCCGGGGTGAAGGAAAAAGACAAGGTTCAGAGCGGTTACGTGGTACGCGTTGGTCCGGGATATGCAGTTCCTAATCCGCAGTTCATCGATCAGGAATCATGGTCAACGACTCCAAAAGATCCCGTTAAGTACATCCCCTTACAAGCCGAAGAAGGCGATTACGCAATTTTTCTTCGCGATGCTGCCATCGAAGTGGAGTACGAAGCAGAAAAATATCTCATTGTTTCACATTCTTCCATTTTAATACTTCTGCGCTCAAGCGGCATTGACGAACTGATCCGTTCATCGGAACAGTCATAGTATGTCCTATTCTTTCCGATCGAATTCACTTTTTCTGATTAATTAAATTCTTATGGAAGCGTCGTCACTCTTCTACAAAGTTGCACCACTGAACTGTAATGAAGTAGGTCCTCATCCAACACTTATTCTTCTGCACGGCCGTGGTACAGATGAGAACGATCTTCTCGATTTGACATCGTCATTCGACCCCCGCTTGCTTGTCGTTAGTATTCGAGCGCCTTTTAAATTTCCCCATGGTGGATATACCTGGTTTGATCTTGATGAACAAAGCGGAGTGAACACAGATCAACTTATTGAAGGGTGTAATGCACTAATTCAATGTTTGGATGATATTCAGCGGAAATATTTAGTCGATTTAAGACGCATCTTTTTATTTGGTTTTAGCATGGGTGCGATGATGTCGTTGACCGTATCGCTCTGTAATCCTAAGCGATTCAAGGGTGTCGTTGCACACAGCGGTCTGCTGCCGCAAATTGATAGGTTAAATTATCGGTGGAACGATCTGAATGAAATATCGTTTTTCATTGCACATGGAACATACGATCCAATTGTTCCGGTTGAAATGAGCAGGCAAACGCATCAGCGTTTAGTGGATGCCAAAGCGGATGTTTTATATCGTGAGTATCCTATTCAGCATACGATCAGCGAAGAGAGTTTGATTGATGCCGCCACTTGGCTGCAGACGAAAATCTAAATCCCCCGGTTAACATAGATTGATAGAGGCGAAGATTTCCTGTATATTCTTCTTGTAAAATTTTTTCTACTTCCCCAAGGATAATACCTTGACGAATTTCTCTTTCAGAAGATATTTCACTGTTGTTCTTTTCTTGCTATTTATAGGTGGAGCAAAAGTTACTCCATATCAACAGCAGATTAACGGCACTAATAGCAATAATCAGATCAATAAAATCAAACACGTTCTTCAATCGGTCCAACAGCGCTATGCGCCAGATTTGCAACTCGCAGTCTTTGACGTTTCCTATACACAGACCGAAAAAGGAATTGTCGTACGCGGAGAAGTTGATAATCTTAACGCGAAGAGTGCGATAATCCGTGAAATGCGAAAAATTGTAAAAGGAAAAGTGATAGACAGTATCCATGTGCTTCCTGATTTAGCCCTCGGAAATGCGACAACGGGAATTGTAATTTGTGGCGTGGCTAATATTCGTCGAAAACCAGGAGAGAAGGAAGAGCTTCTTACGCAAGCGTTGATGGGGACTCTTGTCAAATTGCTGAAGAAAGAATGCGGATATTTTTTTATCCAAACTTCAGATCATTATCTTGGCTGGCTCAATACTGCTTCTTTGTTTGTGTCCGATCAAGCCAGTGTAAATGCATGGAATGCCGCCTCTAAAGTGATTGTCATAAAGTTTATTGGCACAGTATATGCGAGGTCAGATACATCTTCTGCAATTGTATGCGAAATAGTTGATGGATGTATTTTGAAAAGCATAGGTAAAAAAAGCGGTTGGATAGCAGTAGAACTTGCGAATGGAAAAAATGGATTTGTGCCGGATACACTTGTTCAAGATATTGATGAATGGAATAAAAGCCGTAAGCCGACAAGTGAAAATCTTGAAAAGACCGCAAGATCATTTTTAGGTATTCACTATTTATGGGGTGGCATGTCGGTGAAAGGTATGGATTGTTCTGGGTTTGTAAAAACTGTGTACCATTTGAATGGCGTAGAATTAAATCGCGACGCCAGACAGCAAGCACAACAGGGGGCACCCATTGACCCGGGGGAGAATTTTCAGAGCTTGAAGAAGGGAGACTTACTGTTCTTCGGCCGAAAAGCTACAGTGAAGCGACGGGAACGTATTACACATGTTGCTTTGTACTTGGAAAACAGATTGTTCATTCACAGTTCAAAACGAGTACGGTTTAGCAGTTTTGATCCATCATCAGACTATTATGAAGAGCCGCTCTTGAAGCGATTCATATGCGCTCGGAGAATTCTTCAGAACTGACTGGCATTATGCAATATAGTTTTCGAAAGGAGATTCTATGGTACAAACGGAAAAAACCCGGATACTGGCAAAGCAAATAACGTATTTAATCTCGGCACATACAGCAATCTTCGTTCTTTATTATTATGCCCATGGAAAGATAGACCTGCTTTTTGCATTGACGGATTATACACCGGTTCTTTTAATCTTCTGTCTTGTACCTCTTGTGGCGGTTCTCTTTTTATCCACACAATCGGCACGACAGGGAGCGATTGTTTTGCTTGGCGTATTACCGGCAGAGTTGATCTGCAACATTTATACACGATTCACCGCATCTGCTTCATATAATGTTCTAGCGCCAGCATTAATCTGGAAGATTCTTTATGAAGGATCGTTTGGGATCGTACTGGTTTTAGAAGTGATTGCATTTTGTCTGACATTCAAAATGCTGCAGGAAATTCACAAGCAATTAAGTTCATCATCAAAGAATCCATCGTAGGCACTGCTTCCCATTCACAAAAATGAAAAAATGTGTTGGAAATAGATTCGGAATAGCAAATGCCTCGAAAAATGATAATATATACAAAGAAAAAGTAATTCAGGAACTACGCACTATTCCCGGTGTTGGCAAAAGTATTTCACTTGATCTTTGGAATCTCGGTATTCGTTCGGTTCATGCATTGAAGAATAAAGACCCAGAAGTGCTTTACCGGAAGCATTGCATTTTGGTCGGACAGCCGGTCGATCGCTGTTTGTTGTATGTATTCCGATGCGCGGTGTACTATGCTTCACACAAGCGGCACAATCCCGAATTACTTCTCTGGTGGAATTGGAAAGATCAGTAAGTATTAACTTTCCTGTAACCTCAGTGCAGTTTTTATTTTATCAACAGATGTTTTTCATTGATCTGATTTGCACATATTATTTCGCAGTAGCGATATAGGTTATTATAAAAGGGCCTGTGTTTCTTCTGGTTATAGTTTTCACTTATTGATTCTTATAAGAAAAAGGTCTAATGTTTATCGGTTCGGTCGGAATAGTTGTGCGCTGGTTCCCGAGAAAGGAAACCAAGCGAAGTAGCATTTTGTGAAAGGATCGATCATGAGGAGAACGATATTTATTATTTTGTTCTTTGGCATAGCGCAGCCATTGTTTGCACAGCAACAAGGGAGCGATATATTTACGAAAATTATCAACCGGTTGGTTGAGGCGATGAACAACCAGGATTATGATGCAATCGTTCGATTGTACGACAAAGGGATGTCGGTTGCTATTCCTCTTTTTAAAACAACATATTTTTTTAAAAACAATTTTGATACATATGGAAAAGTTCTCAAAGTAGATCCGCCGCAGGTGAAAGCAACTGACCAGGCTGTTTTTGTAATGTATTCTGAACGCGGTACTCAGGATTTGACACTTTACATAGATGATCAAGGAAAAATAAAAGGGTTTCTTTTCACTACCCACATTGCTTCGGAACCTCAACCGAATCCACAAAACACAACGGAACCAAGCACGGTAACAGCCCAGACTTCAATTTCACCGTCCACCAAGCCGGCAACACCTAAATCTAGTTCAGACTCTTTAGCTTATTCAGAAATCTTGAAGAATACTGCACCGAGTTCCGTACAATCATCTAATCTAATGAAGCAAACCACAGCTCCAGTTATTCCTGACAAACAACAAACGGAATTGTATCCACCATTCACGGGCACTTGGACTGTTATAGGGGGCGGCGAATTTCGTGAAGGCACAACACAGCGGAACTTATTGCAACAGCAATATGCGTACGATTTTTCCGGAACAGATGCATCTGGCCTTCGCTATAAGAATGATGGAAAAGCACGTGAAGATTATATTGGGTACGGAAAGGAAATTATCGCCCCAGCCAATGGAACAATTGTGGAAGTTATTGATGGCATTTTTGAGAATTCTCCCGGTACGCATAATCCGTATGCACAAATTGGAAACACAATTATCATCCAGCATTCCAACAAAGAATATTCAGTTCTTGCCTTTTTGAAACAAGGCAGCATTCGTGTAAAAGTGGGAGACAGGATAACCCGCGGGCAAGTGCTTGCACAGTGCGGCAGTTCCGGAAATGCAACAGAGCCATTACTGCACTATCATCTTCAGGATTCGCCGTACCTGCAAACTGCCAAAGGAATCAAATTCTATTTTGAACGCGCGATGGTGAGTAAAGAAGGAAAGAAGGAACTCAAGTTAATACATTTGCCTGAGATTGGCGAGGTTATTAGTTCTGAGTGACAAAGCTTTTTCTTGTGAGGTTTTCAAGAATGCGTATCTTTAAAACGAGGTACGCATTTTTTGTTTTTCCGCTCAAAGTATTGTTTGCTTCTGTGCCGTCGTTTGCATCACAGATTTGAGTTTGCCTTCAACGATAGCCACCGTGTTACCGATATGTAAAGGTTTGGGAATAAAATAGTCTACACCCATGCGCAATCCTGCTCGCACAATGCGTGCGTTGCCGGGGGACGTCATCATAAGAAATGGTATCTGGCTCAATCGTTTGTCTGAACGAATTTTCTGAAAGAATTCAAAACCATCTGTTTCCAACGCTGGAAAAATCGCTTCACTAAGAATGAGGTCTGGCGTATACATACTCAGGGAGCGAAGCGCATCATCTGGGTGTCGTTCAACTTTTACATCATAGGAGTGATTGATGAAAGCACGCGCAAGGTAAACCAAATTATGGTAATCATTGTCTACGATCAGAATTAACGCTTTTGATTCCTTTTTTATTTGCAGGGCATTGAACTTTTCCAAAGCCGCCGCTTGTTCTTCCGGTGTGATTCCGAATTTCTTGCGCATGATTTCTAATACTTCCTGCTCATTATCGTTTACAATGTCGTCCAGCCAGATATTGCGTAATGCATCAACATATGCATCAATCTTGATGTCAGCTTCGATTTGGCAATGAGTGTCAAAAGAAATTGAATATTGTGAGCGCATTCGATGAAGCATATCTGATTCTTCTGGAGTAATAACGCCGTCTGCCCAGCATTCCTTAAGCAGCTCCCTGTACAATGCAAACCGGCTGAACTCTTCTTGCTGCTCGTCGTTTGGTGTTGATTGCGGTTGCGGAATAATTGCAGGCTCTGTTGGTATATTGTTGTCGACGATAGTTCTCGGCTGTTCTAACACAGCCATGTCTGGCATTGATTTGATAGATTGAGGAGTCTGCGTTTTTGTAACGGCAGTTTCAGCCCGCATCAATGTCACGATCCGGTCTGAAAATGCATGTACGTTATAATTCTTTGGATCAATACGATATACTTTTGCCAGCTCATTCAATGCTTTTGGGTATTTTTTTTCCTTAATGAAGTTTTCTGCGGATGCGAACAATTGCGAGATAGCTTCCATACGGCGTTCACAGGTCATATTATTTTCGCCGAATACCTGTGACCGTTTTTCATTCTCCTTATCGATTATATAACGCGTACGTTCAAGATAAGAACGAGTGTATACATTTTTGGGATCGATTTTATAGGCACTCTCAATTTCTTGCAGGGCTTCATCGTACCGCTTCAGCCGGACGAGTTTATCTGCCGCTCGAAGGTGTTCGCTGGTGTGTGCTTTAATTGGATCGATATAAGATTGATTTTTATTAAACATAGTTTGATCGATTATCAATGATTTTTCGAATTAAATATACATTACTAATAGGAAACTGAATGTGATGGAGCCGACAAACTATGGGAAGTGTGTTTTTATTCTGACATCAGACATACTTCGCTATTGCAAGCATGGCAAGACGATGTCTCTGATTGATAAAGCAGTATGGTTGTGCAGCAGTTAGTAGATTTTTCTGAGACAAGATATTCCTTCTTTTTTGCCCTTTTTCCCGCTTTACTGTAAAGCAATATTGTTGTCGTTATTCCTTCTCGCGTCTTTTTACATCCGTGCTGATAAGAAGATTTACAGAGTCACAATTACGCTCGCAACTGCCCCTCAATTATTGCCAATAATAAGTCAACATCAACCGGTTTTGCAATAAAATGATCAACACCAAGACGTAAGCCTGCTTGAATAATTTTCTTGTCAATTAAGGAACTGACGAAAAAAAAAGGTGCATGTTTTAATATCGAATGTTCTTTCAACTTTTTGAAAAATGCTACACCATCAATCTGTGAATTAGTAAAAAAGAGTTCTGATAATATTATGTTAGGAGTTTGCGAGACAAGAATTTGATAAGCATCTTCCACCTTCTGAGCCATAAAGATTGTATAACCCCGCTGTTTAAGTACTTTGCCAAGTGAGACAAGTGTCTCTCTATCAGAATCAACGATAAGGATAGTGCCGCGCGATTTCGATGAATGTCTGATCTCATCGTATTTTTTTTCTGCAGTTACCTGCTCTTCCGGTGTTATGCCGTATTTGTCACGCATTATTTGCAGAGCTTTCTGCTCCGTTTCACCGATAGTATTATCGTGCCATGCAATGCGCAATGCTTCCAGATACGCTTCAATTTTAATATCACGCTCGATCTTTGCATGGTCTTCTTGTGTAATGCCAAAAAGTTCGCGCATGGTTGCAAGCTCTTGTGCCTCCTGGTCCGTCACCTTTCCATCTAACCAGACATCTTTTAAAAGCTCACGGTACATGAGCACGCTACCTCGTTCAGGCGGCGGAGCTTGAGTCATTTCTGGTTTAATAGGCTGTAAGATAGTTTTAAAGAGTTTTGCCCCTTCGGAACTTTCTTCCTGCATTAATGTGTCAATCCGTTCGGAATACGCCTGAGCATAATAATTTTTAGGATCAATTTTATACACTCGGGCGACTTCTTCTAGTGCATGCTTGTAATCCCTCTTGTTAATGAACTCTTCCGCAGTGGAAAGATGCTGTGAGATAACAGCCATTCGCTCTTCCAACGATATTTCTGCCGGTTCCGCTTGCTGGCTCTCTTTTTGCTTAGTGCGCTTATGCATTAACTTAACCCGTTCAAGAAACGAGCGTGCGTAGTTATTCTTCGGATCGATCTCCAGTGCATGTTCAATTTCGATAATCGCTTCTTCGTAACGCTGGAAACGCGTGAATTCATCTGCAGTTCGTAGATGCTTGCCGATGCGCTCTTTTAATACCTGCGGATCAAGTTTCTTTTCTTCTGGCATAAATAATTTTCTGATTGATTCAAGACGCGGATAAAATTGTTAATGTTTATTTTTCATAATAAATCGAATGCGATGATGCGGGCGAACAATGGTTGGCAATTCATCTTTCTTCAGCACACTGATGGATCCGTCAACTTCTAAAACTGCAATGCCAACATCTTCAGATGTGGAAATGCCATGTTCACGAAGCACTTGTTCAAGTTCTTCGTCTGCGATGTGCTCTTTCTCCATATTCTTTTTGACTATCTTACCCTTGAGAATGAGCACTGTCGGCGTACCTTCAATTGCTGTACGCAATTTGCGCGAGCGAGAAGCAACGCGGGTCACGATTGCATTAGCAATTAATAACGTGCATGCCCCAACAACGCCACCGGTAAGAGAAGTATCTGGACCAGTCATTGCGTTCTGTACTGCATTTGCCAGAAGCAAAATAAGCACTAATTCAAACGACGCCATTTGCCCGACTTCGCGCTTGCCCGTAAGTCGAATTCCCACTAGCACAACCGCATAAACAATTAAAGTTCTTAGCGCAACTTCCAAAAGTGAAATATTAAATGTCCACATAGCGCTATCTATATTCCTGAATAATGAATTGACAAAATAAATTTCAATGATTTTGTTGTCTTAACAATCCAAACTGTGCAATCACCAGCGTCCCTAATTCCGTTTCCATCGATCGAGAGGCTAACAATTGAATAGATGTGTTTGCTGAGTACCATATTCTAGAAATAGTGCCTTTGGCGAATTTAGGCGGTGGAACCTCGGCGAACGAATTTGTCGTACGAATGATTTCCTCTGTCGGCATGTTTCCGGTAACAATAGTAAGTTGATTGGCTGTATCAGGATTCATGGCGGCGATCAGTTTTGCGCACTGTGCCTGCTCATTTGCCGTTGCTTTGGGTGGCAGTTGCGTGCTTACAACGATAAGCGAGCGTACCCCGGCATCAACTGTCGCCTGCAATGCCGTCTCGATGCTTCTTGGTTTCACCCGGTCCCATGAAAAATTCTGGTGGGAAAGAATAGGATACACACTGAAAATTGCATTTCCAGTTTGCCTGCCGGAGATATTCAGCATTTCGCCGAAGACATTTCGCCACTCGGTCTTTGCAGAAAGTTCATTCACAAAATCTACACGTGACGCGATACCGGGATAACGCGAAATTCCTTGTACTGCAAGAATATCAACTTGTTCGTTCTGAAGAATTTTTACCAATTCTATTATATTTTTTCGTTCGATTCGCTTCTTCAAATTGGCAAGATTAATGCTTGCGATCTGAATTGTGATCTCGGGTTTATTTCGTATCGCTTCCTTCTCGGCTTTCGGCGGCGTTGTGCAACTGCACAAGAACAAAATTGCTAATGTAAGTATAAATGCTTGTAAGCTGATCGTCTTCAATAGGTTAGTTAAAAAAGGATTTAGTGAGATATAAATGATTCGCTCCTTCAATTCACAATATAGACGTGCATTGTTTTATTTATTTTTTGTTGTAAGATACATTTTCAACGGGTCGAATACAAATTCCGTCCAGCCAACTTTATGACTTTGTAATTCGCTGTCATTTGGAAAACCTGAGTGTTTCAAGGTGAGCTTCGTTCCGGTTTTTGTTTGTGTGAAGTGACACGTTACGATAGATGCTTGTTTTTCCTTCGCCCATTCCGATGGCTTCCATGTGAAGGAAAGCCGTTTGCCTAATTCATATGCGAGTACTATTCCTTTTACCCATCCATCGAATAGTTCCATTCTTCCACCGATAGTCGGTTGTACTTTTCCGTTCTGACCACTCCATACGGCTATCTGGCGTGCATTTGTGAGAGCCGTAAATACGGTTTCAGCAGAAAATGGAAACGATGCAAAGATAGTGAATGATTTTGCTTTCATTGTCCGTCCTTTGATGTTCATTCTCGTTTACTGTAGAAACGATCTAATGATTAGTGCTTTTGTTTTATTATATCTATTTGTTTGGATGCACACTCTGGACAAATACCATGTGTTACCGCGGGTGCTCCGCTATCGCGGAGATATTCTTCGATAGGTTTCCACTCACCATTTTCTGAACGATATTTTTTGCACCATGCACAAAGCGGAAATAAGGTCTCCAAATCTTGAATCCGCTTTTTTTCCTTTTTCTGGAACTCGATTGTTTTAAGAAATCCATAAATTAGAAACAATATTCCTAAAACATCACAAATATTGCCAGCATTTGTCATAATTAAATCGAAACTTTCGCGTTTCCAACCAAGCGGAGTCGAGGCGTAGCGAGATATCGATAATTCGAGGATAATATCCGCAATTCTGCCGAAAGACAAGAAAACGGTAGCAATCAAAACTGGAATTAAAGATTGAAACTGTTTACGTTCTCTCCACAATAAAATAAATGTCCAGCAAAGCAGGAAAAAACTAACAACATCAGGCAAGGAAGTATAATTCATATAACCTCAGATCGGATAATTAATGATATAAAATATGTCATATCCATTTACCGGCAATTTTTGTACTGCATTTGGAACACCTTTCGTTCGAAATTTGGTTTCGCAATACCTGGAATCCTCGACGCTCGATTAGCAATTCATTGCAGGAATAACAGTAAGTATTCTCATAGTTGCGCGTCTGTCCCGGACGATTGCCCGTATAGACAAAGTGCAATCCTTCTTTGTATCCAAGTTCCGCTGCACGAATCAGCGTGGAGATAGGAGTGAACTCTTCTCCCGTCATCTTATATTCTTGATGATATGCAGTCACGTGCCATGGAATATCAGGCGAGATAGAGTGAATAAATTTGGCAATGTCTGTCAATTCTTCGTTTGAATCATTAATTCCAGGAACAACAAGCGTAACGATTTCTATCCACTTGCCACGCTTGTGCAGAGATTTGATTGTGTCAAGCACGTTTTTCAAAACTCCGCCCATTTGTGCATATGCCTTTTGGCGGAATGATTTCAAATCAATTTTATACAAATCAATCCACGGCTGAAGATAATCGAGTACCTCCGGAGTGGCGTTGCCGTTTGAAACGTATGAAGTAACAAGCCCAGCAGTCTTTGCAAGTTTGAATATTTCTACAGCCCATTCAGTTGTGATGAGCGGTTCATTATAGGTGCTGGTGACAATTGGTACTTTATGTTGAAGAGCAAGATTAACGATTTCTTCGGCATTGATTACTTGGATAGAAGAAACGGCATGAGGATCGCGCAGAGTTTGTGAGGTTATCCAGTTCTGACAGAATGAGCAGTGATAATCGCAACCAAGCATACCAAAACTTAATGTATGAGACCCTGGATATGCGTGAAAAAATGGTTTCTTTTCTATTGGATCAATCGCAATACCGGAGACATAGCCATATGGAACAAACAGTGTTCCATGCCGATTGAATCGAATCCTGCAAATTCCATCTTTGTCCGGTGGAATTTTGCATCGATGTCCGCAAGCAAAACACTGCACCCAGCAATTCGGTAACTTGGTGTATAGTTCGCCTTCTTTCGTGTGTTCAGCAAGGATTTCTTTCAAAGTAACTTCAGGCATTACTCACCTCGCCAGTAAGGTACGGTGAATGGTGTGTGATGTCAAGCCTAACAGTTGTATCTGTGAATCCGCCGTTTAGTTGTTTCTACATAGGAATAGAATAAATGGAACCTCTTAGCACCGCTTCGTTGTTCAGTAATTGATTCAAATTGATATTATTATAAACCACAGTATGCAAAAACAAAAACTCATCGTTATCTCGTCTGTTCTCGTAGATGTTATCGGATTCGGCATTGTCATTCCTATTCTGCCGTTCTATGTGACTGAATTCGGGGCTTCGGCGGTCACTGTTACTTTTTTATTTGCGACATTTTCATTTTTTTCATTCCTGAGTGCGCCGCTCCTGGGAGCGTGGTCAGATCGAATCGGACGGAGACCAATTTTTCTTCTCAGTGTTACCAGCACGGCAATAGGCTGGTTTGTGTTTGCGAGCGCTAATTCTCTTTGGATGCTTTTCCTTGGACGCATTATCGATGGATGCGCTGCAGGAAACTTCACAACGGCGCAAAGTTATATGGTAGATCTTGCGAAGGATGAAAAGGAACGTTCCGCAAATATTGGACTTATTGGAGCCGCATTCGGTTTAGGATTCATTTTAGGCCCTTTGATTGGCGGTGCGTTAAGTAAAGTGTCGCATGCATTTCCATTTTGGATCGCGGGTGCGCTTGCCACAACAAACGCTATCTCTGCATTTTTCTTTTTGCCAGAGACACACCATAAACGCGACGCGCACAGTCCGATGAATTTTAATCCACTCGCACCACTTATGCGAGCAGCACGAGATAAAAAAATGCGCCCGCTTTATTTCACCTGGTCATTTTTTGCCTTTGCCATTGTGACAAGTCAGACAGTCTTTGGCCTGTTTGTGAAAGATGTGTTTGGATTCAGTGCATTTCAAACCGGGATGATGTTCACGATGGTCGGTGTGATTGTTGTGATTAACCAGGGCTTTCTACTCAAGAAGTTTTGGCTGGAAAAATTTTCGGAGGGGAAGCTTGAAATTATTATGCTTATAGTACTAGCGATTTCCTCTCTCATGGTCTCGACAGAAATATTACCGCTATTTTATTTGAGCTTTCTTGGTTCAGGAACAGGCCAGGCTATACTCCGCGTTGTTATTACCAGTCAAGCTGCAGCTGCGGCTGATCCTTCAAAGAAAGGAGAGACGATGGGAATTCTCTCTGCGCTGATGTCTGCATATATGGTGATGGCGCCGATTCTTTCTGGCTTTTTGTACGAGATTCATCATTCAGGCCCGTACATCTTGTCATCTGTGTTATTAGTGCTCGGGGTTTATTTTGCGCTGATGTTCAAGCAGCGAAGAAAAGTGGAAAGCGTACAAACAAATGCCTCTTTGCTATAACGAACACTTAGAAGATAGCAGCTAGTGATTGGGCGACATTCATTGATTTATGTGAATAATCTTTGCTCCGTCAAACCCATTGAACCTGGTTGACGAAGCAGTACTATATGCACCGATGTTTTCCGTAAAGAGAAAATCCCCGACTTCCAAATTTGCCGGCAGCTCCGCTGACAAAGTGATTTTATCAAAACTATCACAAGTAGGTCCGACTACTGCACAGATTTCTTTTTCACCTTCTTTAAATGCGCTGAAATTAGGAATCCAATGATCGTACACCACTCCTGAAAAAGTATGATACACGCCGTCATTAATGTGATAGAATATTTTTCCATCCCTTCGTGCTTTGCCGATGATTTCCGAAACCAAATTGGCGGCGGTTGCGACAATGAATCGTCCGGGTTCGGCAAGAATTTCAATATCGTCTGGGAACAGCCTCTTAAATTCTGAATTTAATAAAGAGGCAAGAACTTTAAACTCCGGTACTTGCAAATCATACGGAACCGGAAATCCACCGCCAATGTCTACTAGATTCAGATTAAATCCCTTTTTACGAGCGTCATTGAAAATTTCTGAAGTGATAGCAAGCGCTGCTGTAAAGTTATCGAAATTTGTGCATTGACTGCCTACGTGAAAGCTGATGCCTTCAACTTTTAAGCCTATATCGAATGCCTGTTGGATTAATTTTTGTGCGTCGGTAGGTTCAGCGCCAAATTTTGAACTCATTTCAACTTGTGAGCCGCTATCGGGAACTTTCAGCCGCACGACTAATCCTGCAGTTTCGCAATGGTCTTTTAGTTTTTTCAGTTCATCGATGTTGTCATATGTAACCAGTGGTTTGTATTGCTTGATCTTGCTCAGTGTTGCTTTGTCTTTGATCGTGTTGGAAAAAATTATCTTGTCCCAGACAAAATGCTTTTTATCTTTTTTGTCGAAATGCTTTATATACTGATACACCTGCATGAATTCGTTGTAGGATGCAACATCAAAACTTGATCCTTCTTTGAACAAAGTCTCGATAATCTGCTGAGTGGAATTTGCCTTGACTGCGTAATAACACTGAACCCGAGGCAAGTGCTTTTTAAATGTCCGATAGTTTTCCCTAATTTTATCGTGATCGAGTACGAACAGCGGGGTGCCATACTGTTCTACTAATTTTAGAAATCCATCTTTCATCTACACATTATCCTTAACGCAATTTATCGGAGTCTTTTCTTCGATAAATCAGATTAAACAAAAAGCTTTTTAATCAAAGATCTAAGTTCTTCCACTTCTTTATTATTTTCAAGATACGATTTAATCAGCTTTTTCCGCAGTTCCTCTCCACGATCGTATAGCCGTTTTAACTTCTTTGGCTTTGTTGTTTGTATTACATAAGCTGCCATAAGCGGAAAAGCAACAGTTGAGTCTAAATAAGCAGTGACCGTTTCGTCAAGTTTAGTGGGATCTATTTTGCCCCAGCTTGCCGCTTCACTTGGTGGTGCACCGGAAAGGCCGCCAGTATCCGGACGTGCATCGGTGATATTTATATCATAATCCTGACCTGCTTCAGGAATCATCAATACCTCCTGAATCTGTGGTTCGGTTTGGAGCATAAAATTCTTCGGACTTCCGCCGCCAATGAGAATAACACCGGTTTTTCCGTTCTCATATTTCTTTGCATTGAGAATAATTGCCGTTGAATCATTCACATCTATGCTCGGATTGATCTTGAGTTTGAATTTATCAAGCATTCCTGAAGCTTCAGCAAGTAATTCCAATCCAGCCACATTCATACCAATTGTCGAATCGCCGGGGGAGGATGTGAAGACTGGAATACCATTTCGATATGCGGCCGCGAGAATACTTACCTGACCAATATTACTTTTCTGTTCGTGCTCATTAATTACTTTGCCAAGATGATAATAGTATTCTCTGGTTCCCATCTCCTTTTGGAATTCAGGGCGCAGCATGATTTTCCGCAGAATTTTATCTGTCTCCATCAACACATCTTGATAATCAAAAAGGATATCGTAAATTCTTGTAACACCTTTGTCGCGAAGATCGGCGTCATCCACATTATGGCTACCGCGGAATAACGGCATATTGAATGCAAAGTGGAGATCGTGGTACATATTCGCACCTGTTGCGGTGATCCAGTCTACAAAGCCATGATTCATCAATGGAATGATGGTTGATGGTCCCAACCCTGCCGGAGTCAACGCACCGGCTAAGCTTAATCCAATAGTCACATCTTTCTGTGAATATTTATCGCGCAGTAATTGACAAGCCGCTCTCAATCTTCCACCGTTGTATGCATCCATATTATCAATGACAGATACAAGAGTACTGTCTTTTGAAACTGGCTTAGGAAGAACCCGCTTTCCTTTTAGATATTTATCTTTGCCCGGACATTCTTTCTTATGATTCATAATCATTCCTCTGTCTGTATCATACCTGTTCACTTATCTTTGATCTTATCCAATAACTCTAAAGCTTCTTTTCTAAAGACATCGTCATCTTCGTCTTCTTTTGGCAAAGTCGCAATTTTTGTTAAGTGTTCGCGTGCTTTTCCATATTCATCCATCTCAACATAGGCGCGTGCACAATCGAGCCGGTACATAATGAAATTTGGGCGCAATTCAATTGATTTTTCATAATTTTTTATTGCATCATCCATATTTGCCCAACCGAGTCCGAGCGGCCACCGAATAAATTTCGGTTTCTCGCACACTTTTGCGTTCGTCCGTCCAAGAACATAATATGCTGCCGGCTCTGTCACGTCTAATGAAATAGCTTTTTCACAATCGGCCTTTGTTTGCTTCACAAGGTCTAAAGCATCCCAGATACCGCGAAAAAGAGCAATACGTCCGTTTGCAATTGCCTCGCGTGTGTAACCCATTGCCCCTTTTGGATTAGCCGTTGTGGCTTTCTTAGCAAAGTCTAGCGATTTCTCGTAGAATTCAAGTTGCTTTTGTTTTTCCGCATCAGTTTTAGTCGGGAGATGCTCGCCAATATCGACGTATGTGCGGCTGAGTCGCCAGAGGATTTCATAATCATTTGGCGAAAGAGAAAGTGCTTCATTGTACATGTCGAGAGCTTTCTGGTTCTCGAATGTTTTTTCCGAGAAGTTGTCACCTTTTGCAATTAATTGACCGACTCTGGTTGAATCACCAGCGAAGGTTGCTGCATTAACTTTGGTCACAGACATACAAAGACCAACAAAAAGAACAAGTAACATTAAACTGAAGATCTGTTTCAAGGTATGACCCTCCTTGACATTTGAATGAAAAATAATGCTAAATGAATTGCTGAGCAACAGTGAAGAATTTTGTTATGAATTTCGTGCTTGAAGCTTTTTAAGTTCGTCGCGCAGTTGCGCCGCTTTCTCGTAATCTTCTTTGGCAATAGCGTCGTCAAGTCGTTTTGCTAATTGTTCGAGCTTGGAAAGTTGAGGATTGGCTGGTTCTTCCTGTTCTGGTTTCGCGTTCGGTGGAATTGCTTTTTCTTCTCCGCCTTCAGATATAAATGATGCTTCAGCCATTACTTTTTCGGCAACATAAATTGGGGCACCGTACCGAACAGCAATCGCAATCGCATCGCTGGGGCGCGCATCAATTTCTTGTGTGTCAAGATTGATTCGCGCAAAGAACGTGCCATCACGCAACTCGCTAATCAATACATCAATCAACTCACCGCCAAGCAAGTCGATAAGATTTTTCATGAGATCATGTGTTAAAGGCCGCGGGGGTTTGATGCCCTCCATTTCTAATGCAATGGATTGTGCTTCGAATGCTCCGATAATGATAGGCAGCCGGCGTGTTCCGTTGGTCTCTTTTAAAATCAATGCATATGCCCCGCCGCTGGCTTGACTGCTGGACAATCCTAAAATCTCGACTTGAACTTTGTCCTCTGCAGACATATTATTTCCCAAGAAGTTTTTTTGTTTCCAGCGTTATTGCGGGAACGATAATAAACACATCAGCCACAATACCGTAGTCTGCAACCTGAAAAATTGGAGCGTCTTTATCTTTGTTTATTGCAACGATATATTTAGATGATGACATACCGGCAAGGTGTTGGATGGCTCCTGAGATTGCTGCGGCAATGTATAGTGATGGTGAAACAGTTTTTCCGGTCTGTCCAACTTGCTCACTATGTGGACGCCAGCCGGCATCAACAACGGCACGCGAAGCTCCGACAGCTCCGCCAAGAACACCGGCAAGGTCCTCGATCATTTTAAAATTCTCCGGACTTTTCATTCCGCGCCCGCCAGAAACGATGATATCTGCTTCTGCAACATCTATTTTGCCGGATGCTTGCGTTGTCTCGATTACGAGTGATGCAAAGTCTGATTCGGTAAGAGGAATATCCACAACCTCAACTGTTGCCGAAGTGCCAGTGCTTATTCCTGCGGGAAAAACATTAGGACGAAGTGTAAAAACTTTTACGGCAGAATTGATTTTTATCTCCGTCAGCGCTTTGCCGGCGTATACAGGACGTGTAGCAATAATATTACCACCATCGACTTTGAGTGCTGTACAATCTGAAGCAAGACCGGCATCAAGTTTCACAGCAACGCGCGGCGCAGAATCCTTGCCCATTGCTGTTGCAGGAAAGAGAATGATGTCTGCCTGTTCTTTCTTTGCCGCCTCCGCAATGATTTTGGCATAGGCAGTGGAGGAATACTTTCCAAGTTTCGGCTGTTGAACGACAAGAACCTTTGTTGCGCCGTATCCACCAAGTTCGCCAGCAATAGCTTGCACTTCATCGCCGATAACCAAAGCAATTACTTCCCCCTGCGTTTGATCCGCGATTGTCCGAGCGGTGCGTACAACTTCAAATGCCGACTTCTTTAGTTTATTGTCTCTTTGTTCTGAAATTGCAAGTATTTTCATTTCAAGTCAAAAGTAAAGAGTGAAAATTAAAAAGTGGTTTATTTTATCTCAATTCACATAATGAATATAATCAAATGACTTTCGCTTCTTCGTGAAGCAGGCGAACCAACTCCGGTACTGCGCTAACATCAGTTCCGATAATTTTTCCCGCATTCTTTGAAGGAGGTTTGTACATTGCCAGCACTTCCACTTTAACATGAGATGGCATAGGCCCTTTCTCTTCCATGGGCTTGTTCTTGGCTGACATAATTCCTTTGAGCGAAGGATAACGCGGTTCGTTCAATCCCTTTTGTGCCGTGATCACAGCAGGAAGCGTCGTCTGAACTTTCTCTTTGCCGCCTTCGATTTCTCGTTCGGCAGTTACTATACCGTTGGTAATTTCCAATTTCACCGCTACAGAAACGGAAGGCAGTCCCAGCATTTCTGCAACCATTGTTCCTACCGCCGAATTATCCGAATCGACAGACTGTTTACCGAAGAAAATAATGTCGGCAGAAATCTCTTTAAGGTAATCGGCAAGCGCGCGTGCGACTGCGAAAGAATCGCGATGTGAATCATCTTTCAAGAGGACCGCTTTATCAACGCCCATCGCTAATGCTTTACGTAATGTTTCTTTATGCGAGTCGCCGCCAAGCGATATAGCTATCACTTCACCAGTATTCTTTTCTTTTAGACGGAGACACTCTTCAATAGCATATTCATCATAAGGATTGAGAACGAAAGTAACTCCGGCATTATCAATATTCATTCCATCCGATGCAATATTGATCTTTGCCGCTGTGTCAGGTACGTGATTAATGCAAACTGCAAGCTTCATATTGGTAATTCGTAATTATTAATTAATGATTACTTAATTATTAAAATATGAAAGTTTTCGTAAACGAACAAGTCTCATCAACTATCGGCTCGTCGCTATCTATAACCATTGTTTGAGTAGAGATGGTTCCATGTTCCCGCCGCTGATGATCGCACATATCTTCTTACAGGATAAATTGAGAACATTGTGGAAGACAGCCGCCGGGGCAACTGCACCGGTAGGTTCGACAATAATTTTCATGCGCTGCATGAAATAACGCATCATCTCAATCACTTGCACATCAGTTACGGTGATAATGTCATCGACATAATTCTGAATAATTTCAAAATTGCGTTTGCCAACGGACTGAGTTCGCATGCCATCGGCAATTGTATTTGGCGGAGCGATGCGTACAATTTCTTTTTTCCGAAACGATTGCTGACAATCATTCGCCGGTTCAGTTTCTACACCGATGATCCTGATATTGGGGAAGAAATGCTTAGCGGCAACGGCACAGCCGCTAATAAGACCGCCGCCGCCAACGGGAACAAAAAGATAATCTATTGAACCAAGTTCCTGTGCAATTTCCAGCATAACAGTTCCTTGCCCCGCAATAATTTTATCGTCATCGAAAGGAGGCACCATAGCATAACCAAATTTGCTCTGTAACAATTTTGCTACACGCTCTCTATCATCAGAAGAATCTTCGCAGAATATAACCTCGGCGCCATATGATTGGGTCGCATCGACTTTTATTCGGGAAGAATTATTCGGCATAACAACAACTGCTTTTATATTTAACAGCTTGGCAGCAAGCGCCACTCCCTGTGCATGATTGCCAGATGAATGTGCCACAACACCCCGGTCCTTTTCATCTCGTGTGAGCGAGGTAATTTTATTGTAGGCCCCGCGAATCTTGAACGCACCGACTCGCTGAAGATTCTCTGCCTTGAGAAAGACTTCGTTGCAGCATCTTTCGTTCATGCTACGAGAAGTAAGAAGAGGGGTTTTATGCACTACATCTTTGACTATAGTATAAGCTAATTCAATATCAGCAAATGAAATCATAGAAATTTCGTCATTTTATGCAATTGCAAAGTAGAAAAAAGGATTTTCTTTGACAAGAGAAAAAAATACTTGACACTCTGGAAAAAATTCTCTAATCTTTTATCAGAGTAAAGTATGAAAAAACCAAGTATAAAAGAAGTCAACGATCTGTATAGTGCCATTCTCCAGCTCAATTCACTAGATGAATGCCGTCGATTCTTCCGCGATTTGCTGACAGAATACGAAATTAAGGAATTCGTAGAACGATGGAAGGCAGCGAAGATGCTGGCAGAAGGTATCCCTTATACACAAATTGAAGCTGAAACAGGGTTAAGTACACGTACTATCGCACGTGTCGGAAGATGGCTGAAGAAGGGTAAGGGCGGATATTCGATGATGTTGAAACGAACGACAAAACAATAAATCATTTTTTTTGGACCAAACACTTTATCAGGATAAAGTATGCTAGCGACAAACGGAAGAATGAAAATAGCGATTCAGCGCAATGGACGTCTCACTGAAGATTCAGTGTCATTGCTGCGTGCGTGCGGATTAAGTTTTGAATTTCAAAAGCAAAGTCTCTACTCACCTTGCAATAACTTCGACCTGGATGTGCTGGCCATTCGGGATGATGATATTCCAGAATATGTGCAGGATGGTGTTGCGGATCTCGGTATCATCGGAGAAAATGTATTGCAGGAACGGAACGCTCGCGTCCATTTTCTTGCGCCACTAGGATTCGGAGGATGTAAACTCATGATCAGTGTGCCGCAGAGGTCTGCTGTTCGTAAAATTTCAGATCTTAATGGTCAACGCATCGGCACAACGTATCCAACAATTCTCAAATCGTTTTTAAAAGACAACAAGGTACGAGCAGAAATTGTTGAGTTGAGTGGTTCGGTCGAGTTAGCTCCGAGTCTTAATGTTGCTGATGTTATTTGTGACATAGTTTCAACCGGTACGACAGCAAAGATGTATGGTTTGCGCACATTCTGCACTGTATTGGAGTCACAAGCGGTGTTGGTGGCAAATCTAGCATCGATGCGTGATAAGAAAAAACGCACAATTATCGATCGACTAATGATTCGCGTGCATGGTTCGCAAGAGGCAAGAGGTAAGCGTTATCTTATGATGAATGCACCGGCCGATTCTGTTTCGAGATTGAAGCGCGTTATCCCGAGTTTAAAAAGTCCGACAGTGGTGCCGCTTGCAGAAACCGGAATGGTGGCAATTCACTCTGTAGTGGCAGAAGATGTATTTTGGGATGTGATGGAAAAACTTAAAAAAGCAGGTGCCAGCGATATTATTGTAGTGCCTATTGAAACAATTATCCGATGAAAATTTATTCTGAAAATAAGTTGACTAAGGAAGAACGCTTTACAATTCTTCGGCGCCCAAGCGCACGGCAAAGCGATACCGGACGTATCGTCCAAGAAGTGTGCCTTACAATCAAACAATGCGGCGACGAAGCAGTGCGGACGTATAATAAAAAGTTTGATAAAGCAGAAGTGCAAGAGCTTCGTGTGTCAGCAGAAGAATTTGAAGCGGCAAAAAAATCACTCGCGCCCGATTTTATAGCCGCATTAAATACAGCAGCAAAAAACATCCGCAATTTCCATAAATCTCAGTTAAATAAAACACAACAGATTACAACGATGGAAGGTGTTGTGTGCTGGCGTGAGGCGCGCCCCATTGAACGGGTTGGTTTGTACGTGCCCGCTGGTTCGGCTCCGTTGCCGTCAACAGTATTAATGCTTGGAATCCCTGCAGTACTCGCTGGATGTTCGCAAATTGTTTTATGTTCACCGCCGAAGACAAATGGTTCTATCGATCCGGTTGTGCTCGCAACCGCAGCAATAATTGGAATTAATGAGGTGTATAAAGTAGGTGGTGCACAGGCAATTGCTGCAATGGCATACGGAACAGAAACTATTCCCAAGGTTGACAAAATATTCGGTCCTGGCAATCGCTACGTGACTGCTGCAAAACAGTTTGTTTCGACCGATCCTGAAGGCGCAGCAATTGATTTACTTGCCGGGCCATCTGAGGTTTTAATTCTTTCTGATGAAACAGCGAACCCCGATGTTGTAGCGTATGATTTACTCTCCCAGGCAGAGCACGATGCTGATGCGCAAGCCGTTTTGGTAACAACGAGCGAATTGCTGGCGAAGGAAGTGCTGAGTATCTTGCCTCAGAGAGCATTAGAATTTTCACGGAATGCAATCGTCGAATCATCGTTGGAACACAGTTATATTCTTGTTGCCAATTCACGCGAGTCTGCTGTAAGGTTTTCTAATGATTACGCGCCAGAACATCTCATTATCAATATGCAAAATGCAGAAGCAATTGTTCCATCGATTATGAATGCTGGTTCTGTGTTTGTGGGCCCATTTGCTCCAGTCACGGCGGGAGATTATGCATCGGGCACAAACCACACACTGCCTACCGGCGGAACCGCTCGCTGGGCAAGCGGTGTATCGCTTGATAGTTTTCTGAAAAAAGTTACGTTTCAATCTATTACAAAATCTGGTCTTGAAAGTCTGGAACCAACATTGACCGCGTTTGCGTCGGTTGAGGGTTTGCAGGCGCATGCACGCGCTGTCACATCGCGACTTTCAAAATAACGGTTTGATCAAATGAACATAGAATCACTTATTCGAACAAACATCCGCGCATTGAAACCGTATCACAGCGCCCGTCAGGATTTTCTATCAGGGATACTCCTTGATGCCAACGAGAATTCGTTCGGAAGCACTCTAAAAGATGATGGTCTATCTCTTAACCGTTATCCTGATCCGTACCAGCGTGAACTACGAACCGTCCTTGCCAATATAAATGGCGTTGCAGTGGAGAATATATTTGTTGGCGTAGGATCAGATGAAGTGATTGATCTGCTAGTGCGCGTTTTTTGTGAGCCGAAGCGTGATTCGGTTATTCTCTTGGAACCGACGTACGGAATGTATCGCGTAGCTGCCTCGATCCAAGATGTTCAGATCCGTTCGTGCTTGCTGACCGATAAATTTCAAATTGATCGTGATGCGGTGAAGAGGACATTCGATACAACGACAAAACTTATTTTCTGTTGTTCACCAAATAATCCGACAGCAAACTTATTGTCTTCGGAAGATATTATTGCATTGTGTCAACTTGGGGCCATGGTTATTGTGGATGAGGCATACATGGATTTTGCACAATCAACGTCGATGGGAAAACAAGTGCTCATACATCCTAATCTCGTTGTGATGCGTACGCTTTCAAAAGCTTGGGGATTAGCAGGAATTCGTCTCGGGTACTGCATAGCCGATCCGATTGTTGCGTCTTTTATGCTGAAAGTCAAAGCGCCATATAATATTAACGCACTAACAAGCCGGGCAGCGCTTCAAGCACTTCGAAAAGAGAAAAAAGTACGCCGAACGATCAATTCGATTGTAAAAGAGCGCGAATGGCTTTCTACTAACTTGGCGGCTATGCCGTGCATTGAAAATGTTTTTCCGTCTGATGCGAACTTCATTCTCGTTCGATGCAAAAATGCAACGGCACTTTATGAATATTTAGCAGCGAAGAAAATTATTGTTCGTAATCGCAGTACAGAACCGCTTCTGCAGAATTGTTTGCGTATCACTGTTGGTACAAGACAAGAGAACAAACAATTGACTCGAGCAATGAAGGAGTATTGTGCATGAAAGTTATATTTCTTGATCGTGATGGCACTATTATTGCGGAACCGCCTGATGAGCAAGTGGATTCTTTAGAAAAGCTTGAATTAATTCCCGGTGTAATTCAAGGACTGCGTCTTCTGCAGGAACGTGGATATGTTTTGGTCATGGTATCGAATCAAGATAATCTTGGATCTTCAGCTTATCCGAATAAAAAGTACAAAATCGTTCAGAATAAATTAATGCGGTTGCTGAATGGCGAGGGAATTCAATTCAACGCCGTGTTCATTTGCCCGCATGGTGCAAATAAAAATTGTGCGTGTCGGAAACCCAAGACGGGTTTGGTAGATGAATTTATTCGCACAAATGAAGTCGATCTTTTGCGTTCGTTTGTATTTGGAGATCGCGAAACGGATGTCAAGCTTGCTCGCAATATTGGCTATAAAGTTGTTCGCTTAACATCCGATAAATCAACGCGTGCCGATTTTAAAACAGAAAGCTTTATTGAAGGATGTCGTTACATTATTAGATCAGAGCGTTCGGCAACCCTTAAGCGAAATACATCAGAGACAAAGATTTCAGTGGAAGTGTGCTTGGATGGCACGGGTAGATATAAAGTAAATTCTGGTATAGGTTTCTTCGATCACATGCTTTCTTTACTGTCGAAGCATTCCGGTATAGATATGAAAATCAAAATGCAAGGCGATCTTCAAGTAGATAAACATCACAGCGTCGAAGACACAGGACTGGCACTTGGCGATGCAATCCGGCAAGCGCTTGGTGATAAACGTGGTATTGAGCGGTACGGATTTCTTTTACCAATGGACGAATCATTGGCACAGGTTGCGCTGGATTTGGGCGGACGGCCGTTCTGTTCATTTAATGCGTCATTTGGACGCGAAAAGGTCGGTGAATTTCCAACGGAATTAGTGGAAGATTTCTTTCGCGCATTTGCCGATGGCTTGCGGGCAAATCTCCACATTACTGTTGCCGGCAGAAATGATCATCACAAAATTGAAGCGATCTTCAAGGCAGTGGCGCAAACGCTCCGGCAAGCAGTAGCACAGAATGAACAAAACGCTGATGTACTCCCTTCAACGAAGGGCGTATTGTGATTGGGATCATCAATTACGGTGCTGGCAATATTCGATCGGTAAGCAACGCACTCAATCGGCTCAGTATGCCACATTTTGTCTCTAACAATAGTGATGAACTTAATAAAGCTGATAAACTTATTTTTCCGGGAGTTGGTGAAGCACGAAGTGCAATGGACGCACTTATGCGCGCCAGACTTACTAATTGGTTAAAAGAAGTCACTGTTCCATTTCTTGGTATCTGCCTAGGAATGCAATTGTTATTTAAACATACGACAGAACGTGCAACTGATTGTCTCGGTATAATTTCTGGTACAAACGAGCGGTTCAATTGCGGGCAGTCTCAACTAAAGGTACCACATATGGGATGGAACCAAGTTCAGCAGAATGGAAAAGACCCGTTATTCTCTGGAATTATTTCTGGTGAGAATTTCTATTTCGTCCATTCTTATTACGCGCCGATTGTGTTGGCAACTATAGGCACAACGGACTATGGGGTACAATTCACATCGGCGATGCACGAGAAAAATTATTACGGTGTTCAATTCCATCCTGAAAAATCCGGTAAAGCTGGATTGCAAGTTTTAAAAAATTTTGTTGAGCTATGTTAATAATTCCAGCAATTGATATTATAGATGGCAAATGCGTTCGCCTACGTCAAGGTGATTACGAACAGAAAACTGTTTATGTCGCATCGCCTGCAGAAGTAGCAAAACAATTTGCGGATGCTGGATTTACGTTTCTGCACATTGTGGATTTGCAAGGAGCAAAGGAAAAGAAGATTGTAAATTGGGATTCCATCGCATCGGTTATCGCGGTACCGGGATTACAGGTGGAAGTCGGAGGCGGCATTCGCACAACGGACGACATAAAGAAACTGATTGAAATTGGAGTATCGCGTGTAGTCATCGGCAGCGTGGCAGCAAAGTCACCTGAATTAGTGGAATATTGGATTAAGCAGTTTGGCGCCGGAAAGATTGTTATTGGAATGGATGTTAAAAATAATTCAGTTGCCATCAGCGGGTGGTTAGAAGACAGTCATCGTGCACCGATGGGGTTTGTACTGGATCTGGCGAGACGCGGTGCGAAGATATTCATTTGCACAGATATTTCGCGCGATGGTATGCTCGGAGGTGTAAATATTGATTTTTATCAAAATCTCAAATCAGCTTTCCCAGACCTATCTATTATCGCTTCAGGAGGCATCTCGACACTTGAAGATGTGCAAGTACTAATGAAAGTAGACCTCACTGGAGTTATCGTCGGCAAAGCCATCTACGAGAATAGGTTACCAATCGAAGAACTTGCAAAGATAAATGGTGCCGTATGTTGACGAAACGTATCATTCCGTGTCTTGATGTGAAAGATGGCAGAACAGTGAAAGGCACGAATTTTTTACAGTTACGTGATGCAGGCGACCCAGTTGAGTTAGCCGCCCGTTATTCAGATGAAGGAGCCGATGAACTTGTGTTTCTTGATATTAGTGCAACTCTAGAAGGACGAAAAACCTTTTTACAAATGGTCGAACGGGTAGCAGAAGCTATTCAGATTCCTTTCACCGTTGGCGGCGGGATTAGCACTTTGGATGATGCCGGATACGCTCTTGATGCAGGCGCAGATAAAGTTTCGCTCAACTCTGCAGCACTTGCACGCCCAGCATTTATTGATGAGGCAAGCATGCGTGTTGGCTCGCAATCCGTCGTTGTCGCTATTGATGTTAAAAAAAGCAATGGAAGCTGGACAGTCTGGACAAAAGCCGGCACGGAAGCTACAGGCAGAGATGCGCTTTTATGGGCAGACGAAGTAGTTCAACGCGGTGCCGGTGAATTGCTTGTTACATCAATGGATCGTGACGGAACAACGGCAGGTTATGATGTTGAGTTGCTTAGAGCCATATCGGATCGCGTCTCCGTTCCGTTGATTGCTTCAGGCGGTGCGGGCAGTAAAGAACATTTGCGTGATGCAATTCTGCTTGGTCATGCCGATGCTGTGTTAGCGGCGAGCATTTTTCACTATAACAAAATTTCAATTTCCGAACTGAAATCATTTCTTCACAACAATAATATTCCGGTGCGAATGTAATGGATAAATTGAACTTTGAAAAATTAGGCGGACTTGTTCCAGCTGTTATTCAAGATGCGCGAACGAACCAAGTGCTTATGGTCGGATTTATGAATCCAGAAGCGTTAGAAAAAACACTTGCCGATAAGAAGGTAACTTTCTGGAGCCGTACCAAAAAGCGTTTATGGCAGAAAGGCGAGACTTCCGGAAATTATCTTGAGTATGTTTCCATGCAAAAGGATTGCGATAACGATTCGCTTCTCATCAAAGCAATTCCGCATGGACCTGTGTGCCACACGAATCAATTTACTTGCTTTGGTGAAGATGAAACGATAGATGTGGGCGGTGTGCTGTGCAGGCTGGAAGAAACCATTCGCAGCCGTAAGCAAATGATGCCGGAAGGATCTTACACATCAAAACTATTCAAAGAAGGAACACCGCGTATCGCACAAAAAGTTGGAGAAGAGGGTGTGGAAGTTGCGCTTGCGTCAGTTCTTGGAGATAAAAAACGTTTCACAGAAGAATCTGCCGATCTTCTCTATCATCTTCTCGTGCTTTTGTGTCAACAGGATTTGGCGCTTGCTGACGTAATAAAAGAGTTACGAAGTCGGATGAAATAACTTCTTAAAATTCAAAAAAGCAAATCTTAAATATCAAATAAAATCAAAATAACAATTGCCATAAACTGTTTGATATTTGAATTTTGGAACTTGTTTGTGTTTTATGATCTGAGGTCTAGAATTTAATAATTACTCTTCGTGAACAAACTCATGTCCCGCATGCTGGAGCGCTTGCGTTGCCTTTACGAGATGTTCTTCCATCAAGAATATGTAATCGGAGCTGAAGGTAGAAACCGCAAATATACTGATCCCCGCTTCTGTTAATGGTTTTACAAGAGTGAAAAGAATGCCAGTTGTATTGGATGGAGTTTGCCCCGCGATGCGTATACATCGATATCCGATTTCTTGTTGACCATTATCCGGTGCCATAAACTCTGGACTAATAATGGTAAGGTCGTCATCTGTTCGCATTACGAAACACATCTCTCCCTTGGCAAAGACGGAAGGCAGTTCTGCAAACTGCGGCATTTTGCTGATGGTAAACTTTTCTTCTAGTAACTGTAGTTTCAACTTGTGGTCCATAAGCATTATTCCTGTCGAGGGCAGGGCGAATCTTTATAAATTGTGGTTAATCGGAAGATACGATTTCTCTATCAATCTCGCAAGGACATTTCGCACACGACTTTATTTAAATCTCGATTCTGAATAGCGGTAATTCCTGATTCTTCAGATGTCCGGAAAGCCGCTTTCGCTTTGGCTGGTCAATGTCAAAGTATGCTTTTAGCCGGTCTATATCATATCCAAATGGAAGAAGCAGTGTTTCCACTGCCCGTAGCGCAAGCTCGGTGTATTGCTCGATATCGTAGCCATCTTCGAACGCATAAAGCGCGATGGGCTTGGCCTTTTCCGGCTTTTTCTTTCCGGATTGGTCTATAATGATAAACTCTATTGATTCGCCAGCTGAAAGATGCACCCCCATCTCCTCTACCATCTTCGAAACAACCGCGCTGATACTGTTGTTGATGTATTCATCAGCCTCGTGCGTGATGTGACGTTTGAGAACTAGCTCCATCGGATTTGCGCGTCCACTTTGCAGGAGTGAAACAAAACCCCGAGCAACTTCCAGCACCTCTGGTACCAACGCCGATATTTCTTCAACATTTTTGGCGCTTGACATCTTATCTAGCATCGCTTTTTGCATGTTCTTGATGAACTTCGGCGTATCGCGGCGCCGCGCCTCAATGCCGCGCATTTTTAAATCGCCGTGCTTGTACCAGCCGACGTAATGATTCGCTGTGGTAATCATCGGGTCTGTTTTGGAAGCGGGAAAGAGAATCCAGTTGTAGATACCTTCCAGCGAAATGTTGATACAGACCTGTGCAGAGATTTCTCGGGCGAGTTCTTCGTAATCATTTTGTGTTGCGCCAGTTTTTTTCAGCCAAATGCAATCTATAATTCCGTGGAGAAGCCGGTAGCCGCGGCTCTCGGCGATTTCTTTTGCGGTGAGAATGATGTCACGCGAGAAGGCGTTCACTGATTCATGCGCTTCAATGCGCCCGAACCGCGCGTTCTTGTAGCCGAGGTACCCAAAACAGCTAACGAGCATCCACTTGAGCGCGCTTTGCCGGCAATCGTACCGCTTGAAAAGCACTTCATCTTTTCCCTTGAGTTCTTTTTTCTTCTGTTTGTAGTGCGCGCGCTTGGCAACGACGGCACGCAATGTTTCCGGCACAACTCCATTTCGTTTTTCACAAATCGTGTAACCAAGCTCCGGTACTGCATTGTTGTGACAACATCGACAGTTAATTGTTTCCGGCGAGATGTTATTGTTGACCATAATGCTTGGATACATCGATGCAAAATCGAGTTCAGCAACATCTTCATGATAGCCAAGCGGTGGATTGAAGATGAGTCCTCCGCGGTCGGCGAGCAGAAGTGTTGCGGCAGATTTGAATCCCTCCGGCTCGCGCTTCTTCGATGGAATAAGAACGTTGTTGCGATATGCCCACGAAAGCTGCATAGACGACATAGATGTGCCGATGCTTGCGCGCCCCTGCCGCTGTCCGCACATCTGCGTGAGGCGTGTCATTTCGAATAGGCCGTCAAGATCTGCCTCTGCAACAGTAAATGAATTGTGCGCATCCACGTGCCAGCGGCCTGCGAGCGTGAACGCACCGTCCTTATGAACAATCTTGCCGTACTGAAAGAAGCTGGATTCCTTCGTCGTGCCGAACTTCGCACTTGCATCTCTGTTGAGAAGCAATGGAATATTGAATTGCCTGGAAAGAGTAAAAAGTTTTGGCAGAAGAATAGCGTCGCCGTAGTCGGTTACTAAGATGTCTGGATCACAGCGGTAGAGGTGCCAGTTGAGTGCTTCCAGCAATTCTTTTGGAGAATCCTGCTCCAGCGCATACGTGCGGTTCTCATAGCTGATTTCTAATTGCAGGAATTTTTGGTACTTCGGCGGAATCCCGACAAAGTCGGGACTGTTGCGAATCTGCATGATGGAAAACGGCGGCAGCTCGTAGTCAACCGCTTCGCGGCTATCATTCAGACGCCAAAAAAGAAGTTTGCCATCGCCGCTAATTTCGTAATCGCCAAGTGCTAGCGGAAACAGCTGTGTTTCGTAGAGAAACTGCTGCTCCACGGAAACATCGGAATTGAAAAACACAAAATGAGGGAAGAATTTTTCATAATACCATACAACTTCTCTGAATCGCATCGGATCCCGCACGAACACCTGTAGCACATCAATAGAATCACCGGAGTAAATCTCTGTGCGTGTTGTCTGTGTGAATGAGACTGGAATCGGACATCGTGCGCCAAGTGCAATTGCGCGCTTTGTGTCGGATGCATTTAAATGAAGAAAAAAGTATGGCGTGAATTGCCGGGAGAAGTGCAGGCGATTGCCGTTGTGGTCAATAAACCATAGTGTCACTCCATTTTTAGATGGATAGACATCGAACAACCAGGCGGAGATAAATAATTGCGAATTGCGAATTGTTAATTTCGAATTTGTTTTTATCATACTACTTACTTAAAGACTCAACTACTCAACGACTCATAGGCTAAATTTCTAATCTCTTCATTTCCTCTTCCAGCCGTTTAATTCTTTTCTGCTGTTCCACAAGAATCGACATCATCATACTTTCGAATGGAACAGCGCGCATGGCGTAGAAATTTTCTGCCAGGTGCAATTTTGCCGCACGGAATATTTCATCAAACACTTCCTGATCTTCTTTGCGCAGTCCGCGGCGGAACTTTGACCAGCTTGACAATTCTGCGTCGATCAGGTTGGTGAAGGTTGGTACTGTCCGTCCCATAATTTGTTTCTCCTCTGGCGTTAAGCTGAACAGCAGGTGTTGTCTGCTGTGGTTCTAAAAATAGTTGAAGCTTGCCTTGTTCGTTGGTGTCGAGTTTATACACGCGGTCTACGCCGTTCTTCAGCGTGGCAAATAATCGATTGCGTTCTGGCGGGGCGACAGTCCTTTCTAAGCACACCAGTAAAAGTGAAGCGCCCGATGCTTTCATGTTCTGAAATGAAACCAGGAGTCTCTGAAGAATCTGCTGTACCTCCCGCAAGGAAGCTTGTTCGTCGTAGAATGTGTCGAGCAGTCCAAAGATCAATGCTGTGTTTGAGTGGACGGTTGAAAGGAACGGAGGCAGTTTGTGCGCAATCGCCTGTTCCATCTGGTAACAGGTGAAACCACGTGAGATGAAGATACGACTGAGAAATTTGTTTGGATCGATTTTCCGCATGCGGGCAAATCGTGAAAGAGCGTGCACGTCGAACCGGTTGCAGCCATCCACCACGGCAATAGAATTTCCGCCAGCCATTGCGTGCGCCGCCATCTGGAGCGAGATATGGAATACAGAGCGATCGCCGTAAAGCAAGAAAACCTTACCGGGCTTTTCCACAAATGCGTGGATGATGCTGCTCGAACCGAATGCCGCAGCATTGTCATGTATTTCTGATATAGCGGTTGAGCTTGAAGACTGACGATATTTGGTATGAAATGATACAGGCATAAGCACAATCCAGTAATGTCACTGTTCCTCTACCAGAAGAGGGGATTGTTTTAGCATAGTCTTTTTAATGACAATACGACATTTTTGTCGTCTTGTCAAGCGGATTACATAAAGAACGTGGCGGCAGATGAAAAAGGGCTTGACAATACAGGATAAAATGCAGTATCTTGGTGATGACATTTATGTCGTATGTGGAGGATTAAATGAAATCTACAATTGCCCAGCGCATTCGGGAAGCGCGCTCTTTCAAACAATTAGATCAGGGAACGCTTGCTGCAAAGATTGATATTGCCACACGCACTATTCAAAGATGGGAAAAAGGCGAGCAGGTTCCCGACAGCAATTACCTTATGCGCATTGCCAAAGCAACCGGCGTGACGGCTCGCTGGCTGCTCACCGGAGATGGAGAAATGATTCCAACCGAACAACACAAATCGAAAGTGCTGCCGTTGCCGACAAGCCGCTATAAAAAGATAACACTCGTTTCATTGCCATTACTTGCCTCTGTGCCGGCTGGAGCACTGAGCCAGCGATTTCATTCCGATCAGGCAGAGCGGCACATCACAGTGGACGATGTTCGGGACCCAAATGCATTTGCGCTTGAAGTAAAAGGAAACAGCATGGCGCCTCGCATCGAAAACGGCGACATCATTGTCGTCAGCCCAACGCACGAGGTAAAGAGCGGCGACATCTGCGTGGTGCGTGTGGATGATGAAGACACCGTCAAGCTCATTAAGATTGACGAGCAATTCGTGCATCTTATTCCGCTCAATCCCGAATACGAACCGATGGTCGTGCGCAAACGCGATGTTAGTTTTATGTGGCGGGTTATAAAGGTGATTAAGAGTGTGTGAGAAGAATAAAGAATTATGAATGATAATTATCCAGTGCCTTTAATTTTTAGTTTCACTCGATTAAGAAATACATAAACAAAAAGTAAGGAGAATATCAGATGGATAACATGACAGCATATTGCGGAATCAATTGTTCCAAATGCGAGGGGTATATTGCCACTCAGTCAAACGACCGAAAAGCTATAGAGAGCATTGCCGAGAAATGGCGAAAGCAGTATAATTCTGAAGAGATAACAGTGGAATCTGTTATGTGTGATGGTTGTACAAAAAATGGCAGGAAGAGTGGCTACTGCAGCTTTATGTGCAAAATTCGTCAGTGTGCAATAACAAAAGCAGTTCAAAACTGCGCTTACTGCTCTGAATATGATTCATGCAATGAGCTTAAAACTTTTTTTGCCTATCCGGGTACAGCAGAAGCAAAAGCAACACTGGACAGCATTCGCCTGAAAAATAATTGAAAGTATTTCACATATTAACTTTTTACGAGGAGTATTTATCTTGAAAAAATATCTCAAAATTGCTTTCTATGGTTTTTTGGCATGGCTTATTCCTTTTGTTGCGTCTTTCTTTTTTTATACAAGAGAAGGAAAGCTCACTATTGATATATTTTTATTCAAAACAATTATGATCGTAGTCGGCTCCATTACCGGCGCGTTTCTCTTGGTTTCTTATTTTAAAAAAATTACTGCGGACTATCTAAAAGAGGGAATCACCGTTGGAGTTGTATGGTTCGGTATAAATATTCTGTTGGATTTGTTGGTTTTGATTCCGATGTCGGGAATGTCGCTTTCGAATTATTTTACGCAAATAGGATTAAGGTATCTTGTTATCCCGGCAATGAGCATTGCTGTTGGAGCGGCCCTGGCAAATAAAAAATAATGACTGAATATGGAATCCTTGAATAAATATTCTCTCATAGCTCCCTGCGGAATGAACTGCGGCATTTGTATGGTTTATTTGAGAGAAAAGAATAAATGTCCCGGTTGCAGAGCAGCGAACATCAATAAGCCAATTACCCGTGTGAGATGTAAAATTAAAACCTGCAAAATATTTCAAAAAGGCAAAGCGAAATATTGTTTTGAATGCGGAGATTTCCCCTGCAACAATTTGAAACATCTGGACAAAAGATATCGAACTAAATACGAAATGAGCATGATCGAAAATCTTGGAAATATTAAGAATTTTGGTATCAGAAAATTTTTGAAGAATGAAGATGTACGATGGACTTGCTCTCAATGTGGGGGTACGATTTGTGTCCATAAAAAATATTGTATTGATTGTGGGAAAAATAAATAGCCGTGATAATAGACATTATATAGCTTCATGTAGCGGGTGATAAAGAGTGATTAAGAGTGTGTAAGGAATAATTTATATAAAGAATAGGAATCAATAGTTATATTGTTTCATATTTTATTTCGCCAAGATTAAAAGGAGGCTATATGGCAACACCGAAAGATACGGTATGGGAAATTGAACCACACACACTTGCGAAACATAAAATACTTGAAAGATATTTAAAAGCATGGTTTCCTATTTTAAGTACATATCATGAACGAATTATATACCTTGACGGTTTTTCTGGTCCAGGTAGATACAAAAATGGTGAACCAGGTTCACCAATTATTGCATTAGAGGTTGCTAATGGTCATCAAAAACAATTTAAAGGGGAGCTAGTATTTATTTTTGTAGATGAACGTAAAGATAGAGTTGATAATCTAAAAAATGAAATTGCATTACTGAAACTGCCAAACACTTTTAAAGTACATCCAGAAGATGGCCAATTTGCTCAAGTAGCCACAGGTATTCTTGATGAAATCGAAAAAGAAAATCAGACACTTGCACCCACTTTCGCATTTATAGATCCATTTGGATTCTCTGGTGTACCATTTGATTTATTATGCAGATTATTAAAACATAAAAGTAGTGAAGCTTTAATAACATTTATGGTCGATTCAATGAATAGATTTCTAGAAGCACCAAACGAGGAAATTCAAAAGCATATTGTTGAATTCTTTGGTACAAAAGAAGTAATTGACGTAGCAAAAAAGCAAGGGGATCGAATTAAAAATCTGCTTAATTTTTATTTAGAAAAACTTCAACCAATTGGTAAGTTTATTAGATTATTTGAAATGAGGAATCAAAATGACAGAATCATTTATTACTTAGTTTTTGTCACTAATAATCCGCTAGGCCATTTACGGATGAAAGAAGCAATGTGGAAGGTTGACGAGGAAGGAGATTTTAGATATTCTGATTCAACAAACATAGATCAGGGGGTCCTTTTTCATATCGATCATGCTGAAAAATTGTTTAATATCATGTGTGGCCTGTTTTCAAAACGAGCTATTTCGGTTGAAGCGCTAAAAAATTATATTAGAGACCATACGATGTACATCGATAAACATTTAACTTGTTCACTACAATATGGTGAAGAAAAAGGATTGATTACTGTTAATGCTCAAAAAATGGATGGTTCAAAAAGGAGAAAGAAAACATTTCCAGATGGAGCTCTTATCACATTTAATTAAGGAATTGAAATGGCACAACAATCATCAATAGAATGGACTGAATCTACCTGGAATCCTGTAACCGGCTGCAGTAAAATTAGTCCGGGCTGCAAGAACTGTTATGCCGAGCGAATGGCGAAACGATTGAAAGCAATGGGTTCGTCCAGATATCGAAATGGATTTAAGGTAACGCTTCAAGAAGACATTGTAGAATTACCGCTCGAATGGAAGCAACCGCGTGTCATTTTTGTAAACTCAATGAGCGACTTGTTTCATAAAGATGTCCCTTGCGATTTCATCGTGAAGGTTTTTGATACTATGAAGCGTGCACATTGGCATACTTTCCAGATACTCACAAAAAGATCGGATCGATTAGTACAAATAGCACCGTATCTTCCGTGGCCTGAAAATGTTTGGATAGGCGTGAGTGTCGAATCTCAGAAATATACAAACCGTATCCACGATTTAGTAAAAGTACCAGCGGCTGTAAGATTTCTTTCATTAGAACCACTGCTTGGTCCAATATCGAAACTACCATTGAGAGGAATTGATTGGGTCATTGTCGGTGGTGAGTCTGGTCCGGGAGCGCGTCCGATGGAGCGTGATTGGGTAACACAAATTAAACGTCGCTGTCGGGAAATGTCTGACAAAGGCAGATGCGCCTCAGGAGCAGAAGTCCCATTCTTTTTCAAACAATGGGGCGGTTTTCATAAAAAAGCAGCAGGCCGCGAACTTTTCGGAAGAACCTTCGATGAAATGCCAGTACCACGCTTGAGGCAGAATGTTACTCCTCTTCCTGTCGAAACTGGTTTCAGTTTTGACACCATCTAAATTAATATGAAGATCGGTAAAACTTTTTATGCTGCAAACAGAAAGCAATGGCGGTCGTGGTTAGCAAAGAACCACCGATCGGAACCGGAAATCTGGCTCGTCTACTATAAAAAGAATAGCGGTAAGCCACGTATACCGTACAACGACGCTGTGGAAGAGGCGCTTTGCTACGGCTGGATAGACAGCACACTGAAACCAAAGGATGAAATTTCCTACCTGCAACGATTTAGTCCAAGAAGAAAGAACAGCAAGCTTTCAGAGATGAACAAGGAACGGGTGCGCCGGTTGATAAAAGCGAAAAAGATGACTCGTTTCGGACTTGACATCATTCGGCATCATATGGAAAATGGATCGAATAACTCGAAGCAATCAACCTCGTTGAAAAAGTTTACTATGCCTGAGGATATTCTAGATGAGTTAAAAGCACGTCCGCTTGCCTGGAAGAATTTCAAAAAATTTCCAGAATCATATAAACGTATTCGTATCGGGTGGATTGATGCGTCACGAAACCACCACGATTATTTTAAAAAACGTCTTCAATACTTTTTGAAGATGACAGAAAAAAATAAGATGTTCGGGATGGTTCGGTAGATAGACTTTTAACATCAAGAATAATTTTATCCACCCTTTTTCATGATGTGAATAAGTTTCATCCAAAATTCATTCTTTAATCTAGTAACATTATGAATAATTCTTCGTCATATTTTCAACGATATTTACAAACCTTTAAGAAAGGACATTAAACCATGAAATATGTTCCTATTCTCTTATTTCTATTGGCATTCGGATTGCCACCATTAACAGCTCAGGAAAAGATTGACACAGCAGCGGTGATGAAGATTAAAGATGAGGGGATAAACCATTCTCATGCGATGGAACTCGAAAGCTGGATTGCTGATATCTACGGACCGCGTTTGAACTGGTCTCGGGAATTCCGTGAAGCAGCCGATTGGGCATCTGCGAAGCTTAAAGAATTTGGCGCAGAGAACGTCCATTATGAAAAGTTCGGCCCGGCAGCCAAGGGTTGGACACTGAAAAAATTCTATCTTAATGTCATAGAACCTCGCGCCTTTCCCGTAATCGCATATCCAAAGGCATGGTCACCAGGAACGAAAGGAATAATTACCGGCAGGGCGGTCTATCTTGATGCTCAGAATGACGCTGATCTCGAAAAATTTCAAGGCAAGCTCAAAGGCGCCTTCGTCCTTTTAAATGATCTTATTCCGGTGGCTCCGCATTTTCAAGGTGATGCTTCACGTCAACCAGACTCGACACTCCTGAAGCTTGCTAATTTGAGCTCAGCGGATCGTGGCGGGGGCCGGCGTCCCCAAATGGATTCTACCTTCATGAAGAGGATGATCTTCAATTTGAAGAAACTGGAATTCTGTCAGAAGGAAAGAGCTGCCGTGCTCATCGAAGGAAATCGGGGTGATGACGGAACGCTTCAAAATGTCGCCGCGGCAAGTGTCCCTCGCCGGCCTCAGGATACTTCCAATGTGTTCAGCATGCGGGTGAACGCGTACGATGCCGACGCACCGCAAATCCTGCCGCAAGTGACGGTCGCAGCGGAGCACTATAACCGGATGCTGCGAACTATCCAAAAGGGTAAACTTGTAAACCTGGAAATGAAATTGGATGTCGAATTCATCAAACCTGATTCAAGCTTTAATATCATCGCAGAGATTCCCGGAACCGATCTGAAGGATGAAATTGTGATGATCGGCGGGCACTTTGATTCTTGGCATGCCGGCACCGGAGCGACGGACAATGGCAGTGGGGCTACAGTATGCATGGAAGCAATTCGCATTTTAAAAACACTGGGACTGCAGCCGCGACGGACAATTCGCATCGGACTGTGGGGCGGAGAAGAGGAAGGACTCCTCGGTTCACATGCTTATGTGAAACAACATTATGCTGAACGTCAAGGTGATAGGGGATACATGTCTAGCGGTGGCAGCGGACCGTTGACGGTGAAGCCGGAATTTGAAAAATTCGATGTCTATTTCAATAATGATAATGGCGGCGGGAAAGTGCGCGGAGTGAATATGCAGGGAAATGAGGCTACGCGTTCCATTTTCCGTTCTTGGTTGTCGGTCTATGGTGATCCCGCGGCACAGACACTCACGATCGCAAATACCGGCGGAACGGACCACCTATCGTTCGATGGTGTGGGGCTTCCTGGATTCCAATACATCCAGGATATGATGGATTATATGAATAGGACACATCATACGAACATGGATGTGGTTGAACGGATCGTAGAAGACGACCTGAAGCAAGCTGCCACGATCATGGCAGTATTTGCTTACAATGCTGCTATGCGCGATTCGTTGTTTCCGCGTAAGCCGATACCGTCACCAACGGCCCGATAATAACACTATCATATGAAGAATACATAATGGCTTCCTTCACGATGATTGAGGGAAGCCATTGTTATCTCTTCAAGGAATTTACTGGCATCGAGTTTTGACATTCCATCGGATTCACAGTACATTAGCACACTTATTTATGCAAAAGGTTCTATTCATTACATATTTCTGGCCGCCATCAGGTAAAGCTACACTTCATTGGCCATTGAAGATAATCAAACACCTTCCGGGAAATGGCTGGCAGCCGATTGTTCTCACAGCCGATGAAGATACATTTTCTCAAAAAGACGAATCACTGCTAAAAGAAGTTGATCCTAATCTGGAGGTCTGCAAAGCACGAGCAGTAGAACCATTCGGCATATATCGTCGCTTACTTGGGAAAAAGAAAGATGAGCCTTTAACAGCTTCCGAGACAATCTCGACAACAAACCACGGATTGCGACATCAGTTTGCTGTCTGGATACGAATGAATTTATTTGTTCCGGATGCACGCATTGGATGGTATTGTAACGCTGTCCGTAAAGGGAAGCAAATCCTTAAATCAGAAAATATTAAAGCGATCGTATCCATTGGACCGCCGCATACAACATTACTTGTGGGAATGAAGTTGAGCAAGCTTTCAGGTATTCCGCACATTCCGGTCTTTATCGATCCTTGGGTAGATATCTCATATTACAAAGATTTTAAGAGGAGCAAAGTTACCGTTACTCTAGATCGACATCTTGAACGTTCTGTCCTGGAAAATGCATCGCGAATTGTTTTTGTAACGAACAGCATGAAAGAAGATTACGAACTTCGATACCCGCATATTCAAAGCAAATCGCATGTTCTTTATTGGGGGTATGACGAAGAAGCGTTTGGCGCCTACATTTTGAAGAAGCTGGATGGTCCTGAAATTCTCCTGCATGCAGGAAATATCTATGACCACCAGAATCCAAAAACGTTATGGAAAACTCTTCAAGGGGAAATCGATAAAGGAAGAAATCTTAAAATCGTGTTTGTGGGAACAGTTGGGCCGGGTATTCGGCAGTCAATACAAGACGCAGGACTTAGTGACAGAACAGAATACAAAGGATTTCTGCCGTATAACCAAATGATTGAAGAAATAAGCAATGCATCGTACTTGTTGGTATGTGCTTCAGAGAAACGCCATGTACCTGGAAAGTTGTTTGAATATCTTCGTTCAGGCAAGCCCGTTCTTGCTTTTGGTGATGGCAATGAAGAGGTTCAAAGGGTATTGGAAGAAACACGGTCGGGGATGATCTTTCCTTTGACATCGGATGGCGGAGAATTCTTTAAGCATTTGCCGCGTTTCCAGACCGATATAAATACCGTGCGGCGATTTGATAGAAAAGAAATTTCGGGGAGCCTGGCTAAAGTTCTGAATGAAATAGTTTCTGCGCACTAATCTTTTCGTTTAAACTCATCTATTATTTCCCTAGATAAGGATTTTCCGGTAGTTGGATAGTAATAAAGCCGAGCTCTTTCATGCCCCTTGTTACCTTTTCATCGGGTTGTTCCTTGAATACGATGCAACACAATGAACCGTGGGGAATGATTCCCAATAAACTTATAAAGCCCCTTAACGCCAATTTCATTTTTATTTTCTTGTAAAGTCTTTGGTTAATCGGAACGTCATATAGTCCCTCAATTTTTTCATGACTTTTAAAATTATCATATCGTTTAAATGCAATGCAATGCAGCCCCATTCCCATAGCAATTTTTTCGATCTCGCGTTCTGAAATTTTAAAAACGTAGTTACCAACAGATTCCCAAGAAAAACGATTCTTCCAGATTTTATTAATGAATAAAGGATTGATCTTGTCGCATATATTCTTAATCCAAACGAGAAGTGACATTTTAGAGAGTATATCAATTGGCTCTGTGACAAGTACCGTGGCAATTTTGCTGACACGTATCATTTCATACAAACCTAAATACGCTCGTGGGAAATGGTGAAATGTTTCTTTGCAAATGACGTAATCAAATGAGTTGTCGTTGTATGCCAATCTTTCAACATTTTGTTTGCTGAATTCCTTAATAAGTCCCTCAGATTTTACCTCTTTGAGTATAGCGTCAGACAGATCGGATGCTATAACATTTTGATTCCTCTGCAATAAGTAATTTGCCTCCAAACCATTATAGTCTCCAACGGTTAACCATGTTTTAGTCGTATCAAAAAAAGGCGTAAGGAATTCTAGTGGCTCTGAAATCAACTTGTAGGCAGCACAATTCTGATTTTTTATATGAAATAACATCTGCTCTTTTTCGCTTGCCATTTTTATAATATTCGTCTCTTGTGCCTGATAATTTGAATCGATCTGACTTGTGCTTTTTCCCTTTTTCATAGAATCCCTTAATCGTTCAAACAATCATAATATAGACAAAGATCACGCTGCAAGTTAATAGATTATTACTTAACATCGTTTCGATTGAATGATTTCTCGATAATATCTATCACAGCTTGAACGGAGATGGTCTTGATGTCAAGTCGAGAACCATATTGATATAGTTCTACTAATTCTTTAAAGTTGAGATGCGAGGTTGTAATCGTTGGAGGATATGCATAATAGATTTTATCATATACTTCTTTGGGGTATTCAGTGAATCTTCCATAATGTTCTCCATTAGAAATAACAAAGACCGGCTTTTTTGTGGCAACTCCAATATGACTCACACTTGTGTCATTTGATACAACTAGCTTACACAGTTGAATGATTTCCACTGTTTCAGCCAACGTAAGTTTATTGATGTGATTTGTGATGTATGGATGTTGCGATAGAATGTATGTATCCTCTTTTGAAGGAAGATCCCGATGATCTCCGACGATTACACTCGATATTCCATGTGTAGTGTATAGGAAATCCATCACCTGAATAAAACATTTCATTGGCCATCGTTTTTTTATAAGGAGAGAGCCGGGGCAAATGACCGCATAATGAGCAATCTCGGTTTTATTGAGGAGTGATGGAAGTGTTGGTGTATATTGATATAAATCAGTCATCGTCACTTTTCCGATAAACTCTTTGTTTTTATTAAATTCAAATATTGTGGACGATGAGATGTCAATCAATTCGGTATAGCAACGATTGAAGATGTTTTTTTCCCATCGTTTCTCATGAACGTAATCTCCTTTACAACCAATTTTTTCTTTTGCCCCGGAAATTCTAACTATTGAGTCATCACATATTGGATTACGGGAGTAAGTTGGATTCAAAACAACTTCGAATCCCCTTGTTCTTATTTCTCGAAATATTTTCCAACGGTAGAAAGTATGGCATTTCATTTTGTTAGAATTAATCCAAATGAATTCTGGTACTATTTTAGAGTCATATGCCAAAGCGAGTTCTTTGTAAGCTTGACTGCCGCAAAGTGTATATTTGTAGTCCTTAAACCGTGGACTATTCTTGAGTGCTTCTAAAAAATTCCGAAATAGTATATAATCGCCTATGCCATCGACACGAATAATTAACAGAGTCTTTGGGTTATGTATCGGTTTCTTCGTTAGGAGTAAAGAATCGAGGACAAAAAATCGTACCAATCGTTGCAGGTCAATCACTCGTAGCAAAATATTTCTTATACTGGCAAGAATGGAAACCCGCACTTTGTTTTTATCCATTTGTTCGCTTTTGTTTTGCAATATAAATATCGGACTCTGTTTTACTTCCTAAGTGTAAAGACGCGATCGCTGGAATACCAAACAGAGAGAGCTTCAAGAGAAAGTTATAAACCGTATTATTGATTCGTTTGTCGGTCAACAGATGGAAGCTTTTCTTATTCGAATAAAAATTCAACTTGTATTTCTTTGCTATTGCACGAAGAGAACCTAATGAATAGAAGGCAATATGTTGCCCATGGATAAATCCATAATAATCCCATGTGTCTGGATTCGGTGCACCTGAAGGAAATGGTACGGTTGAGAATATAAGAGAACGAGAAAGAGAAAGCATCCGTTCAATCTCTTGCAATGGATCGGCTAAATGCTCAAAACATTCAAAAGCGGTTACTAGTTCGATAGTATTTTTTTTTGATTTATCGTATTCGAATCCGCGTGCAAAAATATTATCTGCGTAAGGATCGTTCCAATAAAAATCAAAACCGTAATCACGCATGAGTCGAACAAACAATCCAGACCCACCTCCCCAATCAACAAATTGTCCGTTTTTCTCAAAAAGAAAATAAATCAGTGTGTTTGTTCGTTTTGCTGATAAAATATTTCTTCGGACAATCCCGGTATCTTCGGCATTAATAGCTTTTTGATATGCTTCTGAGAGCCAATAAGGTTCTTCAGTCTGAATAAATCCACACGTCTGACATTGGTAGTATTCAACTTCGTACTTCAAAAGAATCTGTCGTTTGAATATTGTTGAAGAAATATTTCCGCAAATTTTACAATTCAAATAATAATCCCTATTGAAAGCGTTATAATAGCATTAACTACTAAGATATATAATTGAGCATTAGCTGCTATTGATGCATGCTTCGTCGAATCAATTGCCAACCTTTAACAAGCTTTGGTGGATTCATATATTTTTTTAGAGTGTATTCATCTGCTTCAGAATC